>OJOC01000400.1_pt1 | contig 13708 bp, 9 predicted proteins | sample 1598151 | NCBI WGS metagenome assembly OJOC01 (sample SAMN03922459, study PRJEB24848) | human gut metagenome | isolation source: stool sample | host: Homo sapiens | place: Germany | collected 2009-11 | reverse complement strand
GCAGCGTCAGATGTGTATAAGAGACAGGCCGAAGGGCGACGGCGCCGAACCCCGCGTGATGGTCGTCATGGAGTTCGAGAAATACGTCTTCGCCACCACCCACCTCGACCATGTGTCCGCGCTGGCTCAGGCAGGACAGGTAGACGAGATCAACAAGGTCATCGAACGCGAATTCGGCGGCTCGAAGAAACCCGTCTTCCTCGGCGGCGACTTCAATGTCCGTCCCGATTCGCCCACCATCTCCAAACTGAAGACGGGCTGGACGGTCCTCACGCCCCACGGCGCGAGCGACTTCACCCACTCCTCGCAGGCGCCGAACAAATGTATCGACTACATCCTGCTTTGGAACGGCAACGGCGCGAAGTGCAACGTGGTCGGCACCAAGATCATGCTCGACTTCAACAAAGGCGACATCAAGAGGGCCTCGGACCACATTCCCGTGCTGGTCGATGTCAAATTCTAACGCAGAGACGAACCCTTAAACGAAAACGATTATGAAACGATATGCAAACATGCGTCTTCTGGCCGCCGTCGCACTGCTCCTTGCCACGGCAGGCTGCAAGGACGATGAAAACCCGGCGGCGCTCGGAGAGCCGGCCCTGCTGAGCATTCAGAACGCCGCGGCCGACGCCGAGGTGATTACGGTGGAAAGCCCCAAGAAGCAGACCCTCAGCATCCGTGCGGAGGCCGAACAGATCAGCGGCAGCTACATAACCGTCGTGTTCAAGACCGACCCCGAACTGGTCGAGACCTATAACGCGGCGCACGGCACCTCGTACAAGCTCTGCCCCTCGGAGGCCTACGCATTCTCGACCACCGAAGTCATGCTGCCCCGCTACAACACGGTCTCCTCGACGATGAAAGTCGAGCTGTTCAGCGAGCGCATGCCCGACGAGGAGCCGTACCTGCTCCCGATCGCCATCGATTCGATCAAGGGCGACCCGCGGGCGACGGTCTCGCCGACGGGCGGCGTCCGCTACATCCTCTTCAACAAGTTCGTCAAGCCGGGACCGCCCGCACCCGTGCTGCTCGACCGCAGCGGCTGGAAGGTGCTCGCTGCCCCCAAGGCCAAGCCCAACTACGAAGTGGAGAAGATGTTCGACGAAGACATCAACACCTTCGGCTACTGCAACGCCGACGAGGAGCAGGCCAATCCGCCTTACGACTTCGTCATCGATCTGGGCAAAGAGGTGACCGTACGCGGCTTCCAGTTCAATCAGCGCTACATGACTACCGGCAAACCGGAAGCCGGCGCGCGCTACGGCATCGCCCACTTGGAGGTCTGGACCGCGAAGGAGATCACCGGCGACGGCCTCGGCGCAGCGAACGACGCCAACTGGACCTACACCCAGACATACCGCGACTACAGGACCGATCCCGACTCGCCGCTGGATCCGATGGGTGTGGTCATCAGTCCGATGCTCGACGACTACCAGCATGCGCGTTACGTCCGGCTGCGCATTCACGCCAGCTATACGAACAAGACCTATAACCCGACTTTCCGGGGATGGTGCATCGCAGAGCTGAATGTCTGGGGCAACAACGAACTGCTCGAATAATACGTCCGAACCTGCAAAGGGACCTGCTGAAACACTTCAGCAGGCCCCTTTTTTTAACGCAGTCCCGATTTCGGGCGTCCCGCATGCCGCAGGATAACAGGAACGAAAGGATGCCGAAACGAAAAATTCATACGTTCCGCGTCCGTTTTGTCCCCGAAAATGCCTATCTTTATTAGTCTGAATTTCCTTTAGCGATACGATGAGGTCGGAAAACGAACACGACATGGTTTTGTGGAAACGCATCAGCCGAGGGGGGGGGAAACCGCCGCCTTCCGGGAGTTGTTCGACCGTTATTACGCCCCGCTATGCAGGTTCGCGGCCTACTGGCTCCGTGACCGCACCTCTGCCGAAGAGATCGTATTGGACACCTTTACGCACATCTGGCAGCATGCCGCAGAACTCCACATCCTGACTTCCGTCCGGGCCTATCTGTTCCGCGCCGTGCGCAACCGCGCGCTCAACCGGCTTCGTGACGAACGGCCCGCCGGCATTTCCATCGAGGGGCCGGAGCCGCTCTTCACCAACCCGGAGGCATTGCAGCTCGAAGCCGACGAAATGATGATGCTGGTCGCCGAAGCCGTCTCGCAGCTGCCCGACCGCTGCCGCGAAGTATTCCGCAAAAGCCGCGAAGAAGGGCTTTCCAACGCCGCGATCGCCGACCAGATGCGGATTTCGGTCAAGACCGTCGAAGCGCAGATCACCAAAGCCCTGCGACGCATCCGCGAAACGCTGCTCCGCACGTGATCTTCTCCCCGGACTCCCCGGAGACTTTCCGCCCCCGCCGAACGACCGTCTGATGACCGCCGAAGACCGGCCGGCAGCCGCATCCGGCAGCCGCGCTTTCTCCCTCAGCCTCGCTCCCAGCGTCAGCGCATCAGCACCGACGAGTCGCCGTAACTCAGGAAACGGAAGCCGTGTCCGAGGGCGTATTCGTAAATCCGCTTCCAGTCCCCGCCGACGAAAGCCGACACCAGCAGCAGCAGCGTCGATTTGGGCTGGTGGAAGTTGGTGACGATATTGCGCACGATGCGGAACTCGTACCCCAGCGGCGTAATCATGATCTGCGTCGCCGCCTTGATGCGTTCCAGTCCCTTTTCATCCATATATTTCAGCAGGGTCTCCAGCGCCTCGCGCCCGGAAAACTCCGCCGGCACGTCGTACAGCTCCCACTGGCCGACGACCCGCTCCGCATCGGGCGTTCCGGCAGTACGTATGCGCCACGCCAGCGCCGTGAGCGATTCGAGCGTCCGCACCGAGGTCGTGCCGACGGCCGTGATCCGACCCCACTTTTCCAGCAGGCGGGCCACCGCCGCACGCCGCACTTCGAAATGCTCGGTGTGCATCGGATGCCGCGCGGCATCGTCGTCCTTGACGGGCAGAAAGGTCCCGGCCCCGACATGCAGCGTCACCTCCTCGAACCCGAAGCCGCGCGCCTTCATCCCTTCGATCAGTTCGGGCGTGAAGTGCAGCCCCGCCGTCGGCGCGGCCACCGATCCTTCGAATTTGGAATAGACGGTCTGGTAGCGCGTATAGTCGATCTCCTCGCTTTCGCGGTTCAGGTAGGGCGGAATCGGAATCCGTCCGAGGTATTCGAGCAGCTGCCCGAACGTCATCGCCGCCGACCACTCGAAGCGCACGGTATGCTCGCGGCCGCGGTTCTCGACGAGCCACGCCCGCAGATGCTCCGGGCGGCCTTCGTGCTCGAAGTTGATCTCCACATACCCCTCTTTCCATTTCTTGAGGTTGCCCACGATGCACGACCATTCGCACCGCCCGACGACGGCGAACGCCCGTTCGTAATCGGCCGGATCGTGCGGTTCGAGACAGAACACCTCGATGCGGGCACCCGAAGGCTTGTGCATGATGATCCGTGCGCGAATCACCTTCGTATTGTTGAACACCAGCAGCTGGCCTTCGGGCAGCACGTCGCCGATGTCGGCGAAATGCGCTTCGCCGATCTCCCCGCCGCGGTAAACCAGCAGTTTCGAGGCGCTGCGCTCGGCCAGCGGGAACTTGGCGATCCGCCCGTCGGGCAGGTCGTAATCGAATTCGTTTATGTCTATATGCCGTTCATTCATGGACACAAATGTACGTTTTTTTCGCTTCCGTTGCACACGCTCCGGCCGATAATCGCCCATATACCATATCCCACAGGCCCTCTCGGTCAAAAAAGCCGCCCGGTCTCGGACCGGACGGCTTCCCCTCAAAAACTATTCAAAGCCCACCTCTATTTGGAATAAACATAAATCTCGGAGCTGAGAGGCGCCGACCCATACATATGCCAAATTATATAACGAGCGGTTATCGGCGCGATAAACGAAACATACTGCGTTCCGGCAGGCGTCATCGACAAGCCCTCTTCAGGCGTTACGAGTTTCCACCCGGCCCCGTCATCGCTGGTATAAACAGCACAAGAACTCATCGCATAAGCCGCACCGTAAGCACTGAACGTCTCCAATCCGGTAACAGTCTTTGTAGCACCCATGTCGATTTTTACACCGAGATGGGGAGTATTGAACCATATATAATCTCCGGTATTCCCATTGATCAATTTAGGTTGATGGGCTCCCCAGTCTGCATTATTATCATCCACATTGGTAGCATAAACCGACCAACCGCTGTAATCCGCAATCCGGCTGCCCGAAGGTTTCACGCCGGCCTGTATATCCATGGATTTGGCTTTGTTTATCTGAACGGACAGCTCCTTCTGTTTCGAAGAAATACGCAATTGTCCGGAAACAGGCTGCACCGATCCGATCCCGACCGTCACTTTGTAGGTGGCAGCCTCCTGCGGAACAAAACTCCAATCCGTCCTGAGATCCATCGTATCTCTGGCTACCAACTCCCCGGCAGGAATCACGACGGCACCGCCTTCGCGGAAAGTAACGATCTCCTCCGGCATATCGCCTTCGATCGTATAAGCGAACTTCACGGCGACATCCGACTTCCATGGTTTGGCAAGACAAACCGCAAACGGCATCGAGACCTCCGTATCGCCTGCAATTCCCAAAGACGAATGCGTCTGATTGAACTCCAAAGAGCCGATTCCGAGCTTCAGACGTTCCAAATAAACATAGTCGGCCGTCCATTCGTCTGTTGCAGACTCATCGTCGTCGCATGCGACAAAACAACCCGCAACAGCAGAAACGAGAACTCCGGCCAAAAGATATTTCAATTTTTTCATCATAATGTAATCGTATTTAACAAACAATTTCAATGAACCGCATGGCGGCAGGCACGCACCGGGCGCGCCTGCGCCATAATTACGGGATTAAGGCCACGGCGTTTCCGTATCGGTGGACTTGATGCCGGCAACCCACGTCGGGGTCTTGGACGTCTTCAGCGTATGCCCGTTGCCCGTGCAATCCTCGAACGTATTGCCCTCGCCTTCGTTGAAGCGCCAGTAAGCCTCCAAGCCCTGCGATTTGGCGCTGGTCGTGGTCATGTTATTCTGCACCTGCGCTTCCGTACGGCATACCGACCAGATACGCGCCTCGGACATCAGTATCTTACATCCGCTCCACCACGAATCGCCGGTTCCGTGTCCGCCGCCGGCATCGCCGCCGAACCAGTTGGCCGATCCGAAGTTGGGATCGCACACGCCCTCCTTGCTTCCGGCAAAAGTGCCGTTGACATAAAGGGTCACCTTGGTTCCGTCATAGGTCAGCGCCAGATGCTGCCATTTGTTGGGCGTGAACGACAACGACGGATTGAGATACCAGCCGTCGCCTTGGAACTGCACCAGCGAATGGGCCTTATGGTCCGAAGTGTCGTTCTGCGGGTCCTCGAAGCGCAGCAGCACCGAACCGCCGTTGGTAAATACGGCACGGTTGCGGTTGGCCGTATTGCTCACTTGGAAACGCACCTCGACCGTAAACTGCGGAAGCGTCAAGGGGAAACCGTCGGCGGCAAGTCCCGCGCCGCCGACGAACATCGGAAGCGACGAGACGACGATCGCTTCGGTCGTAATCACATAGGTCGAGGTCACCGAGGTCACCGGAACCGACCCGTCGGCGCTGACAAGACGCAGCGGCAGGGCATAGCTCTCGCCGACATACTCCTTGGGCAGCGGCTTGATATGGATCTTGGTTGCAGGAGCGCTGAATTCTCCGGCCTTGATCGTCACTTCGGAGTCCATCTCGTAGACCTCTTCGGGCAGTACGAGAAAACTCGAAGCCTGCTTCTGGTTGTAACGGTCCAGCACCTCGGAATCGACCACGAATTTCAGCTTTACGTCTTTCGTTGCGGCCTCGCTCAGGCAGGCCGTGATTTCGGCGTCGGCGCCCAGTTCCGTAATGGTCACTTTCGTGCTTTTATTCGACGCGCTCTCGCTGACGAAGGCGTGCACTCCGAGCGTATCGTAATCGGCATCGTTGCAGGCCGAGAATCCCGAAACGAGCGCCGCGAGACCGAGAACTGCTGTTTTAATGCTGTTTTTCATCTTTTTCTTGCTTTTGGTTGTTCGGACTAATTGACTGCGGGGTTCTGCGCCTGAATTCCGGTTCGCATCCATTTGTAGGAGGGTTTGTTCACCGCCTCGTTGCTGAACCGGTAACCGCCGAAACCGCCTTTGCGGAAGCCGTTGACGGGCTGCCATCTGGCCATTCCCAGCAACGACGGGCACTCGGCCTTGTCGAGTCTGGTTCCGTTGCGAAGCGTCCAGAAATAACCGCCGTTCAATGCGTCAATGGCGCTCTCCATGTTTTCCGTAACGATGAAGCGCTTGGTGATCTCCTCCTCGGACATCACGCCCCCAAATCTATTGATTATCTGCGTCAGGCGCGAGTCCATATTCGACTCGCTCTGTCCGGCATTGGGCGACGGAGTGCCGCCGGAAACCGAATAGGCCTGTCCGATGAAATAGTCGAAATAAGTCGCCGCGCTCACAGGAACCTTCCAGAGTTCGCCGTCGATAACGAGCATTTTACCCGAATTGGACTGAGGGCCGAGGTGCTTGCACAAAATATCGAGGAACCATCTCACATAAGTATCGTTTTCATCGAGTTTGCCCACAACTCCATCGACATTCGGTTCGAAATCGATATCCAGACCGTCGTAGTTGTACTTGTAAATGGTATCCGCGATAGCCTGCGCATATTTCTCCATCGAGGTCTTGATGGCCGCTTCATCGTCGTCCACCCAGCCCCAGAACGCTTCGCGGGTCGCTTCATCGACATCATATTCGGCAGGAGTGAACCCCTTGCCGACATACTGGATAAAGGTACACATCAGCACTTTGGTCCCTTTCTTCTGCTGCACCATGCGGAGATCTTCGATCTTGCCCTGCGAAAGGTTGCTCGAATTGTCCCACAACGAGACCATATCCATACTGTCGGGAAGTCCCATCAGCATACTGGCCGTCAGAACGGCAGGATCGCCCCAGCCGCTGAACCACCCGAACGAAATCGAGTGATCCGTCTTTTTCCACTCGCGCAGAGCTTGGTAGTAGGATTCGGGGCGCGAGGTCTCGGTATTGCCGTAATCGACCTTCTTTTCGGCTTCGACCTCCGTCCAGTCGCTGCAGTTGGTAAACGCAGTCGCGAAAAGCAGCGCCGCCGCCAATGCCCATATATTTTTCTTTATGTTCATAATGTATGCTTTCGTTTAGGTTTCGACACTATTTTTTCTTCGTCCAGAAAAGATCGACCGACTCGTTGTCCGTACCGCCCAGCAATGCCACCGCCTTGTCGTAATTGCTCTTGTTGAGGTTACGCTCGGTATAGGGATAGCGCAGCCGGCGCAGACCGCGGAAGTTGTCGGAGATAACGCCGCCGCTGAGGTTGTCGATGGCCGGCGCCAGTTCGGGATAGCCCGTACGGCGGAATTCGGCCCACGCTTCGAGTCCCATCGGGAAGTTTGCGATCCATTTCTGGGTGATGATGCGCTCCAGATTCTTCTCCGTGCCGTCCGCGTCGTTCCACTTGATCTTGACGTCCGTCTGACGGTCGTAGTTGTACTTCGCGCCGCGCGGATCGTTCAGATGTCCGGCGGGAACGAGCGTTTCATCGGCCAGATAGGCGTCGATGTCCTCGCCCGCCACGCCGTTCTGCTCCATCGACAGACGCACGCCGGCCTCGTAGTAGGACTGCGCCGTACCGCCTACGGTCCACTCTCTGAGCGCCATCTCGGCGCGCAGGAAATTGGTCTCGGCGGCCACGAAAATCGGCAGCGACGAGCCGGACTGCACGTTGGGCAGCGAATAACCGCTTACGGCCGATTTCTCGAATCCGGCCGTACCGGCGCGCATGCCGATATAGCGGGTGTTGTCGAAGGTCGATTTCTGGAAATAGGCTTCGCAGCGGGGATCGTCGTACCCGGTCATGTAATCGACGATCGAAGCATTGATTCGCAGGTCGCCCCACGACGCCGAAGCCAGCTGATAGGGATTTCCCTGCACGCCGGGACTCATCATGGCGTTCTGGGCGTTGGTCTCGATCAGGCCGGCGGCATGGCCGCAGGCGCTCTCGGCGGCCTCGCGGTCGTTCGAGCGGATCGCCGCACGCAGGCAGAGCGAGTTGGCCAGACGCGCCCAAGCCGTATAGTCGCCTGCGAAAATCGGATCGTTGTTAGCCAGCGGTTTCGACGCCGGATACTCCTGCGCATAGGCGTAGAGCGTGGTCGCCGCGCCCGCGAGGTCCTCGATGATATGCTTGTAGACATCCTCCGCCGAGTCGTACTCGACATAGAATGAGCCGTCGGCCACCTTGCTGTAGGGGATCGGGCCGTAGCAGTCGGCGACGCGCATCATCACGGCGGCGCGCACCAGACGGGCCATCGCGTAGTAGTGGCCCGACTTGCTGGTCGATTTCTCTATGTCGAAGAAGTTGGCGTAAATATCCTCGAACATCGTATTGTACGGCGTGGCGTTCCATGCGTCGGACGCATTGAACGTATCGAAGTTCTGACCGCCCCAGCGGTTCGACAGCGTGAAATATCCGCCCAGCGAGCCGACCATCTGATCGACCATCTGCGAGTCGTTCTGCTGCACGTACATCATGGCGTCGAGCATGGTGGGAATCAGCACGGCGGGGTCTCCCTTGTAAAGGGCATAGGGATCGGTGTTGTACTCGTCGAAATTGCCCGTACAACCCGCAAAACCGCATACCGTCAATAAGAGGCAGGTAAGTTTAATGATATTTTTCATAGCTTTGGTTCGGTTAGAATTGCAGTTTCACGTTAAAGCCGAAATTGCGCGTGCTCGGCTGCATGAAGTAGTCCACGCCCTGATAGTAGGCGTTGTCCGTCGCCGCCGAGATTTCGGGGTCGAACGGCGCCTTGCAGTAGATCATCCAGAGGTTCTTGGCGACGAATCCGACCGTCAGTCTGGCTTTGTTGCGGAACCACCGCGCCGGCAGCGTATACTGCAGGCTCAGCTCCTGCAGGCGTACGTTGGTGGCGCTGTAGAGGTAATAGGCTCCGTAACCGCCCTCGGCCGTCGAAATCGCCGAATAGTACTTCTGGGGATCGACGGTGCCGTAGTTGATCGGAATGCCGCCGCGGTCGCGCGCGTCGGCCGTGGCCTGCGACGCGCCGTAGTAGTCCAGCACGCCCTGCGTGGCCGAGTAGGTCAGGCCGCCGATTCGGGCCGTGAGGACCGCGCCGAGTTCGATGCCCTTGTAGCCGAAGCTGTTGCTCCAGCCCATCGTGTAGCGGGGCGAGAGCTGGCCCACCTTGCGGAAGTCGGTTTCGGCGATCGAGAGGTTGCCCGTCGAAGGATCGATCTCGATGTTGCCGTTCAGGTCGCGCTTAAGCTCGTGATTGACATAAATATCGCTCATCGAACCGCCCGGACGCAGGATGACCTGCGGCGCCACGTTGCTCGCGCCCAGCCAGTCCTTCTGAATCTCGTTGTCGGTGATGGTCTCGCCCGTCACGGGGTTCACTTCGCCGGCCGCCAGCCGCTTGATCTCGTTGCGGTTGAGCGTAAAGGTGTACGAACTGCTCCATGTGAAGTCGTTCCACTTGTTGTTGTAGCCCAGCGCCAGCTCGACGCCTTGGTTCTGCACGTCGCCGGCCTGCACGACCACTTGGTTGTAACCCGACGAAGAGGGCAGCGGCGCATAGATCGTCTGGTGGTAGGTGTTCGAACGGTAATAGGTCACGTCGAGGTTGATGTGGTTGAGGAAACGGGCGTTCAGGCCGATCTCCCACGACTTGGTGTCCTCAGGCTTGAGGTTGTAGGCCGGATAGGTCGAAGGCTTGCTCCAGTTGTGGGTCTGGTTGTTGAACGAGTAGGCCGGATTGGAGAGGTAGCGGGCGAAAGCCGACGCCACCTTCGAATACGACCCGCGCACCTTGAGGAAGGTGAACCATTCGGGCATATTCACCATGTTGGAAACCACGGCCGACAGACCCACCGAAGGATAGAAGAACGACGAGTTTTTGGAATAGGCCAGCTGCGAAGCCCAGTCGTTGCGGCCCGTCACCGTCAGGTAGAGCATCGAGCGCCACCCCACCTCGACCGAAGCGAAGATCGCCTGCGTCTGGTCGTGCCATCCCTCCTGCAGGGGTTTGAACTTCTCCTGATAGTTGAGGTTGTTCATGGCGAAATGGTTGGTCAGCAGCAGGTCGCCCGCCACGCCGGCCTGCTCGTAGCGCTGGTCGTTGATCGAAGCGCCGATGTTGGCGTTGAGCGTCCAGTCGTCACCGAAGGTCTTGTCGATGTTGAGCATCACGTCGCCGTAGAAACTGCGGTCGTGCTGCGTCTGGTCCTCGTAACCGCCGTTCGTTCCGCAGAAGGTGGTCAGCGTCGAGGCGTAGAGCTTCTGCTTGATGCGGTATTCCGAATTATCGACCCGCACGCGGCCCGAAACGTTCATCCAGTCGGTGATGTTCCACCGCAGCGAGGCGTTGAGCATGTAGCGGCGCTTGCTCGTCTCGCGGTTCATGCGGTTCTGAATCCAATAGGGGTTCTGCAGCGAATGCGCGCCCTCCCCGTAAGGCCAGTACTGCACCATATAGCCGCGCACGGGGTCCCAGCGCTCGAAAAGGCGGATTTCGTCGAAGTCGTCGCTGCGCGGGAAGAGGTAGAGCGCGGGCAGCGGGTTGTAATACTTGCCCTGCGTCACCATGTTTTCGTCGTGCTGGATGATAAAGCTGGCGCCCAAGTCCAGTACGAGCTTGTCCTTGGCGAACGAGGTGGTATTGCGGGCCGTGAAGTTGTAGCGGTCGTACGTATTTTCGGGAATGATGCCCGCCGTATTGGTCGTCGAAGCCGAGATATAGGTCTGGTTCTTCTCGTTGCCCGTCGATACCGACACCGAGTTGATGATGTTGGTTCCCGTGTTGAAGAACTTCTTGGCGTCGAACGTGCTGGCATACTTCTCACCCCAGTTCATCAGCCCCGAACTGGTTCCGTAGCTGTTCTGCATGTCGGGCAGCCGGTAGACCTTCGAAAAGGTCGTGCTGTTGCTGACGGTCACCACCGTACGGTCCTTGACGCCGCGCTTGGTGTTGATGACCACCACGCCGTTGGCGGCGTCGCTGCCGTAAAGGGCCGCAGCCGAAGGGCCGGTCAGCATGTTGATCGACTCGATGTCTTCGGGGTTGATATCCGCGGCGCTCTCCGAACCGGCCTGCTTGGCATAGGTGCCGCCGTCGCCGCCGAAGCTGTGGTTATACATCGGAATACCGTCGATCACATAGAGGACGTTGTTGCCCTTCTCGATCGACTTCTCGCCGCGCATCACCACGCGCGCGCTGGCGCCGGGGCCGCTCGCACCGCTGTTGATCTGCACGCCGGCCACCTTGCCGACCAGCGAATTCATGAAGTTGGCGTCCTTGACGGTCGTCAGCTCCTCGGACTTGACCTGCTGCACGTTGTAGCTCAGGGCCTTCTCCTGACGTTTGATGCCGAGGGCCGTCACTACGACGTTCTCCACCGCCACAGCCGAATCGCGGAGCGTAATCCGGAAATCGGTGCGGCTGCCGACGGTCACATCGACCGGCTCGTAGCCCAAGTAGGTAACGGTCAGGACCGCATTTTCCGCGGGGGGGGGAACTTGCAGCGAGAAGGAGCCGTCGGTATTGGTCGAAGCTCCGACGGTCGTACCTTTGACGATCACCGAAGCTCCGATCACCGGCGCGCCGTCGGCGTCGGTCACCACGCCCTTCACGGTCACGGGCCTGCGGTCGGCCTTCGAAAGCAGAATGTATTTGCCGTCGAAACGGTAGACCACGTCTGTTCCGCGCACCATCTGCGCGAGCGCTTCCGAAAGCGGGCGCGCCTCCACATCGACGCTCACGACGCTGTTGATGTCCACGTCCTTGTTCGACAGGAACAAATAATTGGTTTGGTTCTCGATTTCATTCATCACACGCTCCATGCTGACGCCCGACAGACGGATCGTCACCGCATTATTCTGAGCGTATGACCGTGTGGCATAGAACGATGCGCACACGACAAAAAAGAGTGTAAACAGGCATTTAATTTGCTGAATACGTTTTTTGTTCATACTTTTGCAATTAGTTAGTTGTTAGTAGGCTGGGTAGCTGATTAACGGCCGACCGCGGCTTGCGGATGTTGCGACCATCTGCAAGTTTTTTTAATTTGCCCCGGACGACCGGCGAGGGTCATTGTTCGGCTCTTCTCATAGGCAGTCTTTTCGTTTTTTTCAGGTTTATAAATTGGTTATCGTATGACGATCGTTCCGTTGTCTTCGCTGCGCGTATAGGTGAAATCCGAGGCCATCTGCAACAGGCGCAGCGCCGAATCGACGCCGTCCGAAATGCGGATCTTGCCGTGGTTGTAATCGACCTCCGGCATCCGGGCGCGGTCGATCCGTATCTTCACGCCGAAGCTCTTTTCGAATTTGTGCATCAGCTCCCCGAACGAAAGGCCCTTGATGCTGATCATCCCTTCGGTCCAGAGGTAGTCGTCCATGCTGCCGATCGCATTCAGGTTCAGCCGCCGCCCCGCCAGCCGCACCTCCTCGTTGGGCTTGAGGACGAACTGTTCGCCGGGCGTCAGGCGGTTGGTCACCTTCACGCTTCCGCGCAGCAGGGCCGCCGAGAACAATCCCTCGCGCTCCTCGGCCATCACGTCGAATTTGGTTCCCAGCACCTCGACGTCGCAGGCGAACGTCTCGACCACGAACGGATGCGCGGGATCGTGCTCGACATCGAACATCGCCTCGCCCGCAACCTTCACGCGCCGCTCGCCCCCGGCGAACACCAGCGGATACTCCAGCCGGGTTCCCGCATTGAGCCAGACCTTGGTGCCGTCCTGCAACTCCATGCTCAGGTACTGTCCCGCAGGCACTTCGAGCGCCGTCGTCCGCCGCGCCCACTCTCCGATCCGGTCGTCGGCAAGCATCCGCGCGAGACCGACGCCGACGACCGCCACCGCGGCCAGCTCCGCGGCATAACGCACGATGCGGCGCAGCGGAATGCGACCCAGTGAAATGCGCCGCGCCGCCTTCCTCGCAAGCGCAGGCGACAGCACGTCGGGACCGTAAATGACCGAAGCGGCCATCACTTTGTCCAACTCGTCCAATTCGCGCACATGCGCGGGATCGGCGTCGAGCCAGTCGAGCACCTGCTCCGTCTCGGCATCGGTCGCCGTATTTTCCAAATATTTATAGATAAGTTCCGGATTCATCTCTCTCTTCGTCTGTTTCTATAAAAACGAATAAGTGCGCCCGATTCCCAATCAGACGCACTTGGATTTGCTAAAAAAAATATTTTTAATAATTCACGCTCTCGAATTCAGGATCGCAAAATATTATCCGACAGCAACATAAGCAGCACGGGCAAATAATCCTTCAACGCCACGCGCAGCTGCTTCACGGCCTTTTCCAGTTCGAATTCGACGCGACGCACGGTGATGCCGTACTTTTCGGCGATCTCCTTGTAGCTCAGCTCCTCGAAGCGGCGGGCGACGAACACTTCGCGCGTCAGTTCGGGCAGGCGGTCGAGCGACTGCCGCACGATCGCGGCCACCTCCGCCGAGAAAATCTCCTCAGGATTGAACGCCTGCAGCGACCGTATGTCGGCCGCCAGCACCCGCCGCCGAAGCTCGTACACCTCCTGCTCGATCTTGGCATGCAGGCTTTGGGCGCGCAGCCAGTCGAGGCACTTGTTGCGGACGATAATCAGGATATAGGCTGTCTCTTATACACATCTGACGCTGCCGACGAGCGATCTAGTGT
>OJOC01000366.1_pt1 | contig 14419 bp, 19 predicted proteins | sample 1598151 | NCBI WGS metagenome assembly OJOC01 (sample SAMN03922459, study PRJEB24848) | human gut metagenome | isolation source: stool sample | host: Homo sapiens | place: Germany | collected 2009-11 | reverse complement strand
GTATAATAACGGTCTTTCGGATTTGCGTCAGTTTTACACTGCTTAAATTCGATAACAAGTACGGGGAATTTACAACCAGCATATTCCCATGTACTTTCGACACCTTTATCATCCAGCAAAGGTACTTCACGAATATCAATACGAACATCGTTAATCATACCCATACAAAGATTACCAAGTTCAGGGTCGGGCTTAAAAGCTAATCTCCGTTCAACAACCTCTTCTTCAAACATTAATGTTGTCGAACTAACTTTCGATTTACTTGTGTCTGCCATAATAATAATTAAAGTACTTTAAGTTATTAGACTAAAAAGAGGAGCTACTTATTCAATAACTCCTCTTTTTATAATGATAGCAAATGATAGATTTGTTAAATACTTTTAGGTATTAACAATTACAACTCGGCTTCCGGCTCGGCAGGAGTTACGGTTTCCTCTTCCTGCTTCTCGTCCTCCAGCGTTACCTCTTTCGGGTCTACAAGCACATAGACTTTCTCATAGATAGTATCACCAACCTCAACAGGAATAAACTCACCATTCTCGTCCTTAACTTCCTCAACACCATACTCAACTCGCTTGGTAGCAAGAACAGCAGTACACATCTTACCGTCACGGCCTTTCTGAGTTTCAACCTCTTCCATAAGACCCTTATCAGCAAGAACACGCTCACCTACGGGAGCAGCATCCTTATCCTGCATAAGCATCTGCGACCAAACACCAGCGTAATTAAACGACTGAGGACGACCAGTACCTTTCGTATTACCAGCACTTGCAAGTTTGCAACCCTCGCTACCTGCCGAAAGAGCAATAAAGAAACGCTCATTAATCGAATCAGCATTAGGCATAGCAAACATAACAACACGGTCGCCATGACCACAACCGATAAGTGCAGAAGCCGAAGCATTCATCGTAAACTTATTCATACCACGAGCAGTAGTAATTGCCGGACGAATATCATTCGATGACTTTGTACCACGGTTTACAGCAGTCAGACCAGCAAGTTTAGCAGCAGAAAAAACAGACTTTTTCATAATTGTAATTTGTTTTAATTTATGAATATTTTATGAATGATAGATTAATGATAGATTTGCATTACTTTATTCTGTAACAGGAACTTCTTCAAATTCAGTATCTTCAGCTTGACGGTTTGCAATAGATACAGCTTGATGTAATTCACTATCAACGTAAATTCCATTTAACTTATCACTTGCAATAATTCTACCACCAAGCATGATAGACATTTTAATAAGATGAGTTTCCGGATGGGCATTCCAATTAGCTTTACCTTTACTTTCAGTACCATCAGATTTAGTACCAACGTATAAACCTGCATCAATAGCTTGTTGTAAAGTATAAGGTATTGCAATACTCTCATCACCACGAGTAAGTTCTACAAGAGCTCGACGAGTAGCATACCTAATAATTGGAATTTTACCTTCTTGTACTTGTTTATCAATATAATCAGCAGTATGACCATCATTAATTACAACAAAATCATCTTTCGTTTCTTTGTTATAATCAACAAGTTCATTTGCAAGTTCCTTTTTACAATATCTATATATGTAAAAAGGTTTAGTTCCATCTTCAAGAATCTTACGTTTAATACCGGCATCAGTAAGGACTTTATTAACAACATGAATACCAGTATATACTATCTCTGCTTGAGAAGTACTAAAAACGTAAATGTTTTGCATAGCAGCCATAGGATTAAGTCCCATAGACCGCCCACGTTCAACTTTGATTGCTGCTTCCCTATCAAGTGTCTTACCAAATGTAACACTTACCATAGGAGTAAAACCGAGTTCATTACCTAACAGCAAACATGTAACAATCGCACTCTTATTAACTACAAGTTCACTCGTTCCATCTTCTTTCTGAACTTGCTCCTTAAATCCTTTATTAAAAACAGGACTTTGAGCAATCCAATCTGCTAATGCTTCAGCTTGTTCAAATGAATTAATTTGATTAACAGCTAAAGCAACACTTCCATTTTTACTTCTTGTATTAACAAGAGCACCACTCACATCTTCATCAGTCTTTTCGACTGGCTTCATTTGTGGTTTATCCATACGCAAATATAGTAATTATAATTGTATCACCAAAGAAAATAGCAAGAAATTAACCGAAAATTTCACTAATATCATTAACCCATATCGGAACATTCTCGGAATCTTGCTGACGCTGGATTAACTTCTGTTTGTCCCTTGACCTAACATCTTTATCACCAATTTTGAAATCATCAATGTAAAGATTAATAATAACACAATTCTTATTAGGATTCATGTAATTATAAGTCTTACCTCGTGCGACACGTTGTCCGTGAGTATTAGAATTACAACTACCACCAGTCGTTATGACTTGTTCGATATTTTCTATCGTTAAACCCTCGTTAAGACTTTGTGCAGTAAATAAATATTTATAAGTACCATTCTTAATCCCTTCAATAGCTAACTTTTTAAGAGAAGTTTTACCTAATCGTTTAGGTTCACCATTCTTATAAGTATATGGAACACCAGTTTCAGGATTAATTACATACCTACTTTCAATAGCACTATGAAAAGGAATACCGTCTTTACTGAAATAATCAGCTAAATCAGTAACCATAGCTATTGATTCATTAAAACAGATAGTAGGAACACTATTAGTTTTAAGAATTTCAATAACAGCATTAGTTTTAGGTCTGTTATGAATTAAAATATCATTACGTTGTCTAACAAAGTCTTTGAACTTTTTAGCACGTTCGTAAATATTATCGGGATTCCAAAGATTATTAATTCGTTTATTATAATCATTATCGAGTGGCATATCACGAGTCCAACCCATTAATGAAGCTAACATATTACGAATAACAGTAGGTTTAATAAAAGTACTACTGCCATTTCTATCTTTATAATTATAACCAGTAAAAGATGCAAGAACTAATGCAAAATCACTGTCAAAAACTTTATTACGAAACTCTTGATTAATCACTTTATGTAATCCACCAAATGTTTCAAGAGTTTCAGAAATCATATCAGAATATTTAGCATATCTAATTTTGTCATGTTCATCAAGTTCAATAGCTAAGTTATATTCTGTACTATTTGAAATCCAACCTTGCGATACAGCTTCAATCTCAGTAATTTTATCAATTACTGGAGCACCTAATTCATTAAGAATAGATAACTGATTTTTATTTAATGTAGAACCAGTAAGACATAGAATAAATTTATACTCTATATTCTTAATAGCTATGAGAGTTTCACCTTGTAATAACTTATGAACTTCATCAAGAATAAGTAAATCAACTTTAATAGGAAGCTTTCGTTCTATTTTAAGTTTATTTACATGATTAATAAGAGTATTACTACTCATTATATCAATCCATTGCTCTTTCGGACAAAATTCAGTAAGATTATCAGCAAGATTTTTAGTAGTTACAGCATTTGGAGCGATAGCCATAATTGTTCGATTAGGATTAGCTTTAATCAGCTTACCAACAATCATAGCTGCTACTCGTGTTTTTCCAAATCTCATTATAAGATTTAGAGTACCTCGACCTTTGGCATCACGCCATTTATTACAAGATATTTCTTGACGTTCGGACTTATCCATACTCTAATATCTCCAATAAACAGTAGGAGCATTTTCACGTTTAAGTCGTTCAATACAATCCATAATATATTGTGTTAACATTTCACAATTACCAAAGTGCATTTGAAAGAGCATTTCCTTTTGTAATTCCTCTACTGTTTTACCATAACAAATTTCATCAAATTCGTGCATAACATATCAATCACAATCACGCTTTACAATACTACCATCATGACTAATATATCTCCATTGATAACCATAAGCAGTTTTAGAATTACCTTTAGGAGTACAAGCCTTAACAATAGCGTAATAAGCGTGTTTAGGATTTGTTTTTTTTAGCTCAATAGTTAGAGCATTAGCAGCGTCTTTAGTAGAAGCATAAGTAGTTATATACTTTCCCTCTCTTGTAAACTTAGCTACACGCAAACCAACTCTGTGATTTTTAACATTGACTGGTTTAATATCAGCTATTACAAGATTATCAACTTCATGATATACAAGGTCACCATTCATATTAGTATTTTATTAAAAAGGTAAATCATCTCCATTTTCTATTGCACGTTTATATTCCTCTTCACTTGAAAAACCATACATACCCCAGATAGTATTGTTAATAGGAATGTCATTAGCAGGATTAATAAACGATACATTGTCATCTTCAAAATCAACTTCAAACAAACCATCTTCTTCAGGACTTTCAATAGGCTCTAAATGTTTATTATTAGACATAGCACCAAATAAATCACCTTGAACTGCAATCATACCAGCAGTTTTCTTATTTTTACCATATAGAATCTTAGCACATTCTTTTTTATAATAACTAAAATCTATATGATAATCATCTTCCTCAACATAATCATTAAAAGGACGAACACTACATTTAGCTACAATTCGATTAATTTTACTTGGTTTATTTTTATCAATTTTTATAATAGTTCCACTACAATAAGATACATCAGCAATATAGAAACGATTAGATTTTTGAAGTTCTTCATCATGAAGTTCACCGTTTACAATACTGCGATATATAATATTGAATTTAGCATCAGTCTTTTGACTAATACAATAATCATAAATAGCTTCTTTGCTACTATGAATATGATTTTTTATAGTATCAGCATAAGGAACATTATATAAAAGAAATAGGTTAAGAGCTTTTGGAACAACTGGATAAGCATAACCTTTATTAAAAGCAATAGTTTCAATAAAAAGACCTTTACGTTTAATATAAATATCTTCAAGTTCAGCTATCGCTTCTGGCGTTTTATCAATTAATTTATCATAAGCATCTTGAAAACCTTCTTTAACAGCAATATAATTATTTACATCATTACGAAGATATTTTTCATAATTAGTAAATTCAAGTTCAAAATTGTTATATTCTTGCCACCAATCACAACAAGTTTTATAATCACCTTCTTGTTCAGGTTTGATGATACAAACAATGCCATCAGTATTAGCAGATATAACTTTAATACCTTTGAGTTCCAATGCTTCAATAAGCATTAAAAGACAAAGTTGTAGATTTATAGTAACTTTATAAGTACATTTAGGGTCATAAAGATAATCATTTATATCTCTAAATGCACCATACATTCTGTTGATAGCAATCTTAAGACCTTCAGCCTTAATTTTATGACGTTTACTTTCTGCTAATAATTCATGATATTTAGTATTTAATTCTTCAGCATCAACTCGATTTTGATTTTTAGCAATTTGATATTCATTTAATACTTTCTTAGCTTCTTTCATTAATTTACTGCTAAAATGTTTAGCTTCAATTCGACTATCTTTTGTATAACCGACAGTAGCTCTGAAAGGATTTCTTTCGAGATGTTCGGGATAAACATCATAACTAAGAATACCATTAGGATAGAAACTACTAACATCCGCATCACGTAAACTAAATCCATCTGCAATTATTAATCCCGGTTTATCTTGACTATGTAAACCACCTAAAGCCATAGTATATACCGCATCACCAAATTGAAACTCGTGCTTAAATTTATCTTCATCTTTTGTACTACCTACAACGATAGTAGATTGTGCAACAGTACGAAGTAAATCATTGAGAATTTTAGTTTGAAATTTAAGTTTAGGACTTAATATACTGGAAACTTTAATTTTCCATCTATCAGTCTTAGTATCCATAAAATCTTTTCTATCAATACCGCTAAACTTCTCATAAAGAGATGTAGTAATAGCTTTACCAATAGAACTTCTTGACATATTACGAACATCAATTCCAAACTCTTCAGATATATCTTCTCGTAGTTCAATTTCAGCCTTTTGACTACGTTCCAGTTCTAATGTAATAAGAACATCATTTACATTATAATCACAAATATCATAAATATCCTCTTCTCTAATTCTACAATTATAAGCAATCGGTAGATTCTGAATACGATACCATTTTAAGCAAATAGCAACTTGTTTAAGACTGGTATAAGTCTTATCAAGATAAAGAATCTTTTGAATATCATAATCAGTAAAAGGACGTTTGTAATATTTCTTGAAATTAAGTAAACGACTATATCCTTTACCAAAATCTACACAAGCGCAACTATGGTCATATAGAATTTGTGTAATATGTTTACTTTCTTTCTTATTAAAACCTTTTACATCAAGATATTTATAATTATTAATAAAAATATCCAACATAATTTTATCATAATTATTACTGTTATAACCAATAAGAATTTTATGTTGAATAAAGAAATCCATAATAAGTGGCCCATCATTTCTCCACTTACCAGTAGTATAATCAATCCAAATAACAAATTGTTTAGCACCCATTGCTAACAACAATTTAACCTTTGCTTCTTTCAGTTCTTCAAGATTACCTTCTTTACCATTTTTAATAGCAAGACATCTTATATCAACAGCTTTATAAACGTCGATAAGTTTTTGGTCTGCTGTTTTAGGTATAAAAGTAACTTCAAATAGATTAGGATATATCTCTACATCATATTCATAAGCATTATTCATAATAATACTACTTTATCTGTAATAACGATATTCTTTACATAATTCAGCAAATATGTCACTAATTAAATTAAAAGATTTAACATATTCTGAATAACATTTGTTACGCATAATATAAGTTGGTGAATATATAGGAATTAATATAGCATCATTAAACCTAACTGGTTTATTAACAACTGATGCCATACTTTTATATTTTTCTTCTTTAAGAAACTGATAAACAAATTGTCCAACAGCAACAATAATAGTAGGTTTATATTTCCTAATAGTTGCTATAAAATTTGGATAACAAGTTTCAGCATAATGTTCAGTTGGTTCAGCACAAACGCACTGAATAAGAGTTGATTTAATAGTCCAAGCAGTTAGTTTATAATCATTAATGAATTGACTAACTATTTTAGTTGAACGACCATTAAATATAGTTTGAGTTTTATAATCTGTAATAGTTGGTGTATCACCAACAAACATAATAGTACGCCTCAAAGTGGGCGTGCAACCTGCTCTCCCACCGGGTATTCGTCGATTAGCAATAGATAAATAACATCTTTCACAAGCATTACACATAATATTAATACTATTAAAAATATCAGATGAAACAGTCTGATTAATAAGATTATGTTTAATACTTCATAATAACACTTTTGCGAGCACGAGATAGAGCTACATACATAAGTTTATTACGAATATCAATATCATTTTCTCTACGACCAAATCTCGTATTTTGGAAAACAATATCTGTCAAATCTATTGCTACATTATCGAAAGTAGAACCTTGTGTTTTATGAACAGTCATAGAATAACCATAATCTATGTCTTTATTAATCCACTTAGTTCCTTGAATAGTTTCAATACTGAATTTAAGATTTGTTAAAAAACGATTCTTGAATTTATAATAAACATACCAACCATGTTGAACACGATTAGCAGCTCTATTATAAAGATGTGTTAGAATTTCCTTATATTTAAGAAACGAAGCATCTTTTGTATCTACGATAAGAAACGGTTGAGTTATATGACCATTATACATAGATTTAAGATTAACAGCAAATGTTTTAATACCTTCATCACTAATATAAGGTCTAATATCTTCAAGAATATAGTCTTCACTATTTAGAATGATTGGTTCTTTAAATTCATCAACAATGGTATTATAAGATAATACCAAATCATTAATATGAATTATATCAGCATCTTTACCAACTATACTATTACGAACAATAATATTCCAATCAGAAACAGCTTTATTCGTATAAGCAGTAATTCTAAAATGGTCTATATTCTTATGAAATGTATCTGAATTAAATTCATCAATAAGTCTTTGATTAAACATAGCTCGTGGAATAATTTCATAACCAATTCCATCTCGTATGTTAGACCTATTTCGAACTATATAATTCAGAAAAGTATTTGTTTGATTTTTAATATCATCTCTTAAAAGACTAAATAGTTCAAGAAGAGGATTACCTTCTTCTTGTCGTACAATATCAGTAAGAACAACTTTATTCTTAACAGTAGCAAATGTTAAAGATATTTCTTCATTTACAGGTGGTAGCTGAAGAGAATCACCAACATAAAGAATCTTAACATTATAAGTAGTAGCACGATTTCGATTAAGTTGGAATAAATCCTTATTAATCATAGAACATTCATCAATCACAACAAGATTATAATTTTGTATCTTGCTTGGATTAAGAGGGTCAAATTGAGGATTCTCAATATCAAAATTCTGTAAATCAATATTAGGTTTAAGACCATGCAAACTATGCAAAGTCATACCTTTTCTACCTACTTGAGATTCAAGAACTCGAAGAGCTTTGTGTGTAGGAGCTGTAACAGTATAAGACTTATTAACAATATTATCGAGAAAATATCTCAATATATAAGTTTTACCAGTACCAGCATAACCTTCAAGTGTACATTCAAGTTCATTACTAAAATACCAATCAGACAGCTTGTCGATAGCCTGCTGTTGCCCTGGATACAGTTGCGAATAATCGCCCGTGGCGGCCTGTTTTGGCCTCGCTGACGGCTTATTTTTGTTTGCCTTAACACTTGTAAGGTCTTTCAATTTATCTGCGTCCATATCGGCTAAAATGCAGTGTTTTGGATATACTCAAATGCCTTACTAATAAGGGTTTCGTAATGATTATTACTTATTTTATAAGTTTCAGGAGTAGGACAAACAAATATTACATCTTGTTTGTCAGTAGTTCGATTAACATAAGCTCTAACACCCATAACATTAGGAGTTGTAATCATAACAATATCGTAGTTCTGTAATAAAAACTCAAATATTATTATGAATTGTAGCGATAAGTCTAACTTTGTAAAAAAGTATCCGGGGTCATATCCTCGTTTCTTCAAATATTGAAGTAATTCCGGCATGACCACCGAATACTCTTTAATTGCGTCGAGAAGCATAATATTTTGGACTTAATCTTTTGAAAACTTTTTCGTTTCGATTATTAATACGTTCCATATCAAGTTTTCCTACTCCATTTTCAAGAGTAATCCAAATCTTCATTTTAGGAACAATAAGTTGCCAATACTTTTTCAAGTTTTCAATATCAGCTTCAGCAGCACTAAAAGGACGAATCGTAAACCAATCCCAATGTTCATTATCAGGTGTGCTAAATGCAAATGTAGCTTTCTGATAATCCTCATTTGTTATATCAATAGGGTAACGTTCATTATCAACAATTCCATAAAACTTATTATCATAAAAAAACACCTCACACTTTATAGCATGAGGTGTCATATTTGAAGTTTTACTTCTTGTTCGATTAGTTGAATCTCTATTGATATTAGCTTTCTTTACAGGAACAAGTCCTTTAAGTTTACTAAAATCCATTTATCGACCACAACGAGAACATAAAGTATGAAGCATCTGTATAGTATTGTCATTATGAAGTTTTGTAAAATCTTCACGTTTACACTTAACAACAGTACCACTGGTATTAAGCTTAATTTGGAACCAATGAGAATCTTTGTCAAACTTCGTAACAACACCAACCCTATCATCACGAGAATAAAGTTGATATCTATCTACAACAGAAAGACTTGAAATCTCAACAACTTCATCGACAACAGTACGAGTAAGAATAGTTTCAAATGCACCTTCATATCTGACTTTTACACCAGCGAACAGTGCATCACGAAGCGTTTTATATTTTCTATCCTCTTCGGGAACATCATCTCCATAAGGAATCGTATCATACAAACCGCGAATGATTCCACTGAAATCACTATGAATAATCGAATAAGTTTTTGTAATAACTTTATCCTCTTGTTCAGTAGTAACTTCACCGATAAGTTTTGCAACTTTCTTAGAAGCATCAGCGATAGATAATACTTTACCATTATCAAGATAAACTTCGCTACGTTGAGGTACAACCTTTTTAACAGTAGAAAATTCACCTTCGTCAAGAATAAAGTATCCAGCACGAGGTTTGGTTTCAATAGTAATAACTTTTAAGTCAAATGTCATAGCACTTATGAAATTTTAATTTGTTTAACTTTTACTTCCATTTCTAATTGTCTTTCTACTTTATCTTTACAAATCTGAACTAAATAATTAACATTATCATTGTAAAGAACAGTATCACGTTTTAGGGCTACTTCAAGACTATCGGTAATAGATTTACCACAATAATCTATTTCGTATTCAACTTTAACCCTAACTATATGTGTAGCAGGAGTTAATTGACTTTCTAATATCCAATAATTCTTAGTACCAATCTTAACTAATACTTTAAGTTCATTGGATGAATTATCAACATCAATAACACGACCATATCTACCTTTACTGGTTACGACTTGTTGGCCTATGTTTATCATTCTTCTTACTATAATTTTGATTGTTATCTTCTCGAAGATTTCTATTAGGTTTAGACTTTCTATTATCTCCGTTATCTTTCGGATTAAGATATTTGTCTATCTGATTAACATTGAGTTTAGGCATAAACTATTTACGACTAATAAAAGTTAAACAATCATTTGTTTGATATACACTTTCTGTAATCATAGTTTTAGTCTTATCACATTCATAATAAGTCTTTCGTTCAGTTCGTGACTTATACGAAGTTTTACTTTTACAATACTTACAAGCTCTACAACTATGAACTTGTATAATAGGTTGCTTACTCATACCATAATGTTAGATAGTTTTAATTTGTATTTAATTAAGAGTTAATTTAGTAGTAATTTAAGTTGGCTTCGCTGCTGGGCTTCGCCCAGCGCTCCGCTCCCCGGTGGGAGAGGAGGTTGCACGCCCACTTGTCGCGCGGGTTTCGTCATCATTAAAAAGACAAGAACGAGGAGTACTCTCGTTTCTTGTTCGTTGCTCGTCAGCACTAACAACAGCATTACTAAATGAACGTGTTGAAACTTACATAATATCATTCCGCTTGGTACCAGCGTTAGCTTTATGAGTATCCATAAGTACTGTCACATTTTTAACTCGCATATTTTTGACAGCTTTGTATGCAAGATTGTGTACTCGGATTGGTACACTCGCGTCCATCATTTGGACACTTGTAGCGAAAGCGGGAGTTGAACCCGCACGACCATTACTGGTCACAGGATTTTAAGTCCGGCGTGTCTACCATTTCCACCATTTCGCCTTAAACCTATTATTTAATTTACGTTTGAGTCTTTTATAGGAGTAATAGCTTTAACAACTATTTGTCTATCAAGTTCAGCATCTGCTAATGTTTTAGCTATAATAGGAATTGAAACTCCATTAGCATACATGATTGTAAAATAATACGGATACAATTTAGCATGAGGATTGTTGTCATTAGCCATAAGAACTTTACTAACAACAATAATTGGAAGAGCAAAATCATTAGCTAAAACAGTTCCAGAAGGTAGAGTGATTAAAGTCATAATATTATATATTAGATTAGAATTTACATGAAAAAGAGTACCACTATTATCACAACAGAAGTACTCCGAGATGTCCATTTCAAAACATCAACATTTGGAACACAACAATCCCAATGTGAGCCGTGTGTAGGATTCGAACCTACAACCTGCTGATTACAAGTCAGCTGCTCTACCATTAAAGCTAACACGGCGTAATTATAGATAATCAGCTGGACTTACACCAGCCTAAAATACAGTTAAGTCTCGACTTATGTATCACCAAGCACACGGTCGGTTGCATTTATATCTCTGCCATGATTATCTATAATAGTTGAACTATCAGGATTCGAACCTGAAATCTGAGAACCAAAATCTCATGTGTTACCATTACACCATAGTTCAAGAAAACAAGTTGTAAAAATAGTAATTTAATACTGGATTGCCTATCGAGGATTTCTACTCATTACATATTTTATTATGATAATGTATTTACAACTTGTTGTATTAATTTGTTACTTATTATTTTTGTGAATAAGCGTTACACGATATACCGGCCGACATTTATTACGTTCATCACCACCAACTACGATAGTTTGAACATGACTGATTTTGCGACCTTTTCCCATTTTACCAACTTTATTATTTTCGTTAGCACGAGTGATAATGTAAGACATAGTTCTTGTGTTTGTTTGTTTATTATTTATGATTCAAATATAATAATTATATATGGTATGACCAAACAAATCTTAAAATTTATTTTGCATCATCATATATAATAGTGAGTGAACCATCAGATTCCTCACGAGCTTTAACTTTATTAACAACTTGATTAATGACAATCGTTGCAATAGCCATTTTGTCTTTTTCCAATGTTACAGGACAATAATCAATTAGTTTACGATAAACATATTCAATTTGTTTCTTAAATATACTTGTAACTTCGGGTTCAAATCTATGAATATTATCGTAAGCCTTTTGATTAATAACAAATAGGATATACAACTGTTTATCATCAAAAGCAAGTTTATCTTCGATTTCTTTAACAACATCCAAAACCATTTGACCAGCATCTTGCTGACTTGTTTTGAAACAATTAATATTATCACAATTAATTCTATCGAGAACTTCTCGAACGATATTATAATAATACTTGGTTGAATGTCGATAACATTTACCAAAGATATTAATAACTTCTTCAAGAGCAAAGAACATAATATAACAATATATCATCGTCAGATTTGTCATCAGAATAATATCATTATATATGCCTCTTTTCTTAAAATCTTTTTCTTGTTCAGCAGTCATATTTAGCTAATCTGATTTTTTCGCAGCTCTAATGACTTTAATTAAACATATTGTTGCAACAATCATAATAAGAATGATATTTCCAGTATTCTTTTCAGTTTTATAATTATCTGCATAAATACTATTATATTCAGTAACTGTCATAGGCCTAATAGCAGATAATGCTCTACCTCGTAAATGTTCCGGTTCCACACTTGGAAATACTATATCAGCACCAACACCCGCAGGAGCATTTTCGACACGAGTCATTGTTGGATTAGGGTCTTCGAACTGAATAACACAATCTTCTAAATTTGGCATAATTTACATGACATAAATAACAATTCGAGTAATATAAACTTGTCTTCCAGTAGGTTCAGTTTCAGTTTTAAGAATATATTCTTTTCGACGAACTACATATCGAACATTATTGATTTCGATATAATCGTCACGACTAACATTAATATCACCTTGTATAGGTAAATTAATAATAGTACCTTTTGTTTCAGATATAATTTCACATAACATGATTATCTGTATTGATTAGTTAAACTTATGTTCTTTAATTATTTGAGCTTTTGCTCTATCAATATTACATATTAATCAATACTCCATTGAGAATGATATTCCTCAATAGGTTCAACTGTATCAGCATCTACAAGTAAATGACTTTTGTCATCTACACTTTTAATATAATAAACTAATTTATTTTCTCTTGTTTTATTTGAATTAATAGTCATACTTTCAATAACATGTTCGTCTATAAGAGCTGCGCCTTTAATAATGTATTCAGTAGCTTGCCATTTTTATGTATTCTTTCAAGACGATAAAACATACCTAAATCTTGAAGTAGTTTAGATGTTTTATCACATAAATGTTCAAGTTTAAAATACTTAATAAGACTTGTATGAGTACTATAATAATTTAATTCTTTAAGTCTAACATGTGTGTCTAACTTAAGTATATCTAATTCTATAACATTTAAAGATGATACATTTAATAGTTTAGTTTTCATATTAGTAACAGTATTAGCGCGACAAGTGGGCGTGCAACCTCCTCTCCCACCGGGGAGCGGAGCGGCTGGGCGTAGCCCAGCTGCGTAGCCCTCTCCAGTTGCAACTTATTTTTTGTTAGCTTTTCTGTAAGCATCACGAAATTCTCGAACAGTATCAGCGAACGATTTACGATAAATACGCCGACGTTCTTTACAATAGTAAACGACTTGTGCAATACCGTTTACTTCTTTAACAGATACAATTAATTTAGCAGTCATAACATTAGTTATTTTATGTTAATCATATATTTCCATGAAATCATTATCTGAATAATCGACCTCTTTATCACAACATTTATACGGTGGATTTTTACGATGATTACGTTCATTAATAGTACTCATACTATCTTCTAAATGTTCAATAAAGAAAGCATTAATACTAAGACAGTAATTAATATTATGTAAATTATATTTCTCACCTGTTATAAGATTTTCTTTCACATAATCATTGAAAGTAATAAATTTCTCTGTATCTTCCCAATCAGAAATAGGAATAGCATATTGAGAAATAGTAGTTTTAGCATCACTAAACCAGCGATACGCGTAACCAACAATTACATGAGTTTCGTTACGAGAACGTTCGCAAGCTATAAACTGATGTTCTTTACTATATTTTTTATCTCCATGTAAGAACTGTCTCTTATACACATCTGACGCT
>OJOC01000353.1_pt1 | contig 14744 bp, 9 predicted proteins | sample 1598151 | NCBI WGS metagenome assembly OJOC01 (sample SAMN03922459, study PRJEB24848) | human gut metagenome | isolation source: stool sample | host: Homo sapiens | place: Germany | collected 2009-11 | reverse complement strand
TTCATATATATCTTCATCGGGAATATAATAACATACACAAGGCATAGTATAGCCATCTTCCCAAATGCTTAATTCCAGCAATTTCATTTCAGGAGCGGCTACGTGGTTTGGATTATAACTGTTGGCACGTACCTTTTCCACCGGTACTCTGTGCACGTGATACACAGGACTTTCGAATTCTTCTTTCATTTGATAATATTTTTATATTTCTGCATCACTCTGTCTCTTCTTAACTTTTCTTTTTTAGTTAGGGCAAATCCCATATATTTACATACATGGTCATTTTTCAGAATGCAAATACACATACGTTTATAAGTGGGGATTTCTTTAAACTCTGCGATGTCTATATCGTCTAGATAATCCATTTGGACAGGAAGTTTGTCTGTCTTGTAGTTTGTTTTCTTTTGTACGTAGAATTTTATGCCCAAATCAGTTAATTTACGTATGGTTGATAAATCCAGGCATCCTCCCTTGTATTTCCAGAACTCCCGGCTTACTCTTAGTTTTTCCAAGTAAGACTGTTTGGTTTCTTCGGGTAACGTATCTAACAGGAAATACATATACTCTTTCCATGTGTAGCCTTCTGGTAATTTGATGTTTTGCCATCCCATGGCACGGGTTCCACCATAGATTCCGGTAAAGTTTACTCCGTTTACTCGGCCTAACATTCTCCCCCAAGTATTGGGATCGATGGCTTTGTATAATTTCAAGGTTTCCTGTGCTGTGCTGAGGAACGGACTGGCTACACGTTGTCTGTCCAAAGGTACTCCGGCTTTATAATAAAGTTCGTACATTTGGTTGAATGGCCATTTGAAACGGGCGTATGCTGTCCATATATCTTCGGTAGTCCAGTCATAGATAGGGTAGGCATTGTATAAATCGTATCCTAGTCTGCGGGTCCACATCAGGTTGTGATAGCTGTTCAGGCGATTGTTACCGTGAATAGTTCTCCATCGGTCCAGGCTCTCTTGAGTTCGGATGCCGACCAGGCAGCAAGTGCGTACTGCATCATGCTTTTTATGGTACCACGATGCAAATGAAGTCTGGAAAGTGTAGTCCCACATTTCCTCATTGTAGAATGGGAAATCTTCTTTCTTATAACAGTTTTTAGGCATAGGCCTTACCCAGTGGGCGTGCATACTTTCGTCCCAAGGGCGCCAATAGGTTTGAAACATAGAAGCACAAGTCACTACTTTGAAAGGGACACAGACATGGTAGATTTCCAATATATCCTGATTTTCTCTGAACGTCTGTTCCACATATTCTGTAGTCATTTGATACTGTGCTTCATAGTCCATGTGGTATACTCCGATTTTCCTGTCCAGATTATGCTCTCTGATATATTGAATACATAAGTTGAGCAAGACACCGCTATCTTTTCCTCCAGAAAAAGAAACATAGATATTATCAAATTCGTTGAATAAGAATTTGAGTCTCTTTTGAACGAGTTGATAAACATTTTCCCCTTTAGTTCTTTTATTATTCATTTTTGTTCGTGTTGTAAATCATTTTAATATAATTAGTCCAACGGTGTTCGGTTTGAAAACCACAGTTGGAAAAAATAGCTTCGTGTTTGGTTTGAACAATTGCATATAAATTGTTTTTAGGCTTTACTGCTCCCAACAATTCAACCAGCACTTCCTGATCATCGTTATGGACATAGTAGTTGTTAATGACATAACCGCCACTTTTCTGCTCTACAGGGACAAAACCGGTTACGTCATTATCTTCGACGGCAATGTACCATTGAAAACGTTCGGTCGTTTTGAAGGGATAATTGTTATTAGCCCTTAGGACTTTAGGATTCATAGCCAATGGTCCAATTAAATTAAATAATTGAGGTTCAAGGCCATCTAGTTGTAATATTTCCATAACTTAATTTTTACATACGTTTACTTGAAGCTACAAATGTATAAAAAAGATTGGATATACCATAAAAAAACGCTGCCATACCTTCACAGGCGGGCAGCGCAAGCTACAATACAAAATACAAATACAACTAAACGAGATATTTTTATGCTAATAGAATGCCTTTAAACAATTCCTTGAGCCATCATGGCATGGGCTACCTTCATAAAGCCTGCAATATTTGCTCCTTTCACATAGTTGATATATCCATCAGGTTCAGTACCATATTTTACACATTGTTCATGAATACCATACATAATTTGATGTAACTTATCATCTACTTCTTGTGCACTCCAACTCATATGCATTGCATTTTGGCTCATTTCCAAACCTGAAGTAGCTACACCTCCGGCATTTACGGCTTTACCCGGTGCATACATTAGTTTATTTTCAATAAACGCATCAATTGCTTCCGGGGTACAACCCATATTAGAAATTTCTCCAATGCAAAGAACGGAATTTTTTATTAAATTACAAGCATCTTCGCCATTTAATTCGTTTTGAGTCGCACACGGAAGCGCAATATCTACTTTAACTTCCCACGGACGACGTCCGGCAACGAATGTTGAGTTAGGATATTTCTCTGCGTATGGAGCTACGATATCATTGCCTGACGCACGTAATTCCAACATGTAATCAATTTTATCACCACTTACACCGTCCGGATCATAGATATAGCCGTCGGGTCCGGAGATTGTGACTACTTTTGCACCTAATTCAGTTGCTTTAGTCACGGCCCCCCAAGCTACATTACCGAAACCGGAAACAGCTACCGTTTTGCCTTTAATATCAATTCCTTTTGCTTTCAGCATTTGGTTTACGAAGTAAAGACCACCAAAACCGGTTGCTTCAGGACGAATCAACGAACCTCCAAATTCCAAGCCTTTGCCAGTGAAAGTACCTGTAAATTCACGGGTTAACTTTTTATACATACCGAACATGTATCCTACTTCACGGCCACCTACACCGATGTCACCGGCAGGAACATCCATATCAGGACCTACGTGGCGCCACAATTCAAGCATGAATGCTTGGCAGAAACGCATGATCTCAGCATCGCTCTTACCACGTGGTGAGAAATCGGAACCACCTTTACCACCGCCCATAGGCAATGTGGTCAGTGCATTTTTGAATGTTTGCTCAAATCCTAAGAATTTCAAAATGGAGAGGTTTACAGAAGCATGAAAACGGATACCGCCTTTGTACGGGCCGATCGCATTATTGAATTGAACGCGGTAACCTAAGTTTACCTGTACTTTTCCTTTATCATCTACCCAAGGCACCTTAAATGTAAAGATACGGTCGGGCTCTACCAATCTCTCAATCAAGGACGCTTTCTCAAATTCCGGATGTTGATTGTATATATCCTCAATAGAAAGCAGGACTTCTTTTACAGCCTGCAAGTACTCTGATTCACCAGGGTGTTTTGCCTCCAGGGAGGTCATGATTTGATTAATATCCATAACTATTATGCATTTAAGGTTTTGACAAAATGAAAATCATTTCTGATGCAAAGGTATGTTTTTTGGTGAATTGGCAAAATATTTTTGGCTAAATTTTAGTTTGGTGGTGATAAAAAGTTAATCGTTGTGGTAAGACCTCTCTACCCAAAAGTTCTTTTTTATTGCGAATAAGTTGCATAAAACAATATTATTGACGTATTTTGCTATTACATTATCCATGTAAATCAAATAACCATGCTCAGCAAGTTAAAATTAAATCAGTTGTATTTCAAGGATACTTCGTTTGTAAACCTCATGACCAAACGGATTTTTAATGTTCTTTTGGTAGCAAATCCGTATGATGCTTTTATGTTGGAGGATGACGGGCGTATAGATGAGAAGATATTTAATGAATATATGAACCTCAGTCTTCGCTATCCGCCACGTTTTACACAAGTTTCTACTGAGGAAGCTGCCTGGAAGCAATTGGAGAACACTACATTTGATCTGGTGATTTGTATGCCCGGATCTGATAACAGTGATACATTTGAGATTGCACGCAGCATAAAAGAACAATACCCTCATATTCCGCTGGTGGTACTGACCCCGTTCTCGCATGGTATTACGGCACGTATGGAGCATGAGGATCTGAGCATCTTTGAATATGTGTTCTGCTGGTTGGGGAATACGGACCTGTTAGTGTCTATCATCAAGCTGATAGAAGATAAGATGAATTTGGAACATGATATTAAAGAGGTGGGAGTGCAGATGATTTTATTGGTGGAAGATTCCATCCGGTTCTATTCTTCCGTGTTGCCTAACTTATATAAATTTGTGTTGAAGCAAAGTCAGGAATTTGCCACAGAGGCTTTGAATGCTCACCAGCGTACATTGCGTATGAGGGGACGTCCCAAAATTGTATTGGCACGTACTTACGAGGAGGCGATGGATTTATATAATAAATATCAGAATAATGTATTAGGTGTGATTACGGATGCACGTTACCCGCGTGGTGGTGTGGTGGATCCAATGGCAGGTATTAAGTTGCTGGCGGAGGTACGTTCCAGGGATCCGTTTGTTCCTCTTATTTTACAGTCGGCTGAGGTAGACAACAAGGTGTATGCTTCCCGGTATGGTGCTAGCTTTGTGGATAAGAATTCCAAGAAGATGAATATAGACTTGCGTGAAATTGTGTCTGATGATTTTGGTTTCGGGGATTTCATTTTCCGTAATCCCGATACATTGGAAGAAGTGGCCCGTGTTCATAATTTGAAGGAATTACAGAATGTTATTTTTGCTATTCCTAAAGAATCTCTCCTTTACCATATCAGTCGTAATCACGTATCCCGCTGGCTGTATTCTCGTGCCATGTTTCCACCTGCCGAGTTCTTAAAGCAGATAACTTGGGATTCTTTGCAGGATATTGATGCTCATCGCCGTATAATCTTTGAGGCTATTGTGAAGTACCGTAAGATGAAGAATCAAGGTGTGGTGGCTGTGTTCCAACGTGATCGTTTTGACCGTTATTCTAATTTTGCCCGTATCGGTGAGGGGTCATTGGGGGGAAAAGGACGTGGTCTGGCTTTTATAGACAATATGGTAAAGCGCCACGTGGAATTTGATGAGTTTGAAAATGCGACGGTGGTCATTCCTAAAACGGTGGTGCTTTGTACGGATATCTTTGATGAATTCATGGATACCAATAGCCTATATCAAGTAGCATTGAGTGATGCGGATGATGACACGATATTGAAAGCTTTTCTTCGTGCCAAGTTGCCCGACCGTCTGGTGGAAGATTTCTTTGCTTTCTTTGATGTGGTGAAATCGCCTATAGCCATCCGTTCTTCCAGTTTGCTGGAAGATTCTCATTATCAGCCTTTTGCTGGGATATATTCTACTTATATGATTCCTTATTTAGATGATAAATATGAGATGCTCCGTATGTTGAGCGATGCCATAAAAGGGGTGTATGCTTCTGTTTTTTTCAGAGACAGCAAGGCGTATATGCAGGCAACCAGCAATGTGATAGACCAGGAGAAGATGGCTGTTATTTTACAACAGGTGGTCGGCACACAGTATGGTGACCGTTTCTATCCTTCTATTTCGGGGGTGGCACGTTCGCTCAACTATTACCCCATAGGAGATGAAAAAGCCGAAGAGGGAACTGTAAGTCTTGCTTTGGGGTTGGGTAAATATATTGTAGACGGAGGTCTGACTCTGAGGGTGTGTCCTTATCATCCTAACCAAGTGTTGCAGACCAGTGAGATGGAAATTGCTCTTCGTGAAACGCAGACTCAGTTTTATGCGCTTGATTTGAAGAATACGGGGCATAACTTTTCTTTGGATGACGGCTTTAATTTGTTGAAGCTTCCGGTGAAAGAAGCTGATAATGATGGAGCCTTAACTTTCATTGCTTCCACGTATGATCCGTATGATATGATTATCCGTGACGGAATTTATCCGGGAGGCCGGAAGGTGATAACATTTGCCAATGTGTTGCAACACGATGTATTTCCTTTGCCCCGTATTTTGCAGTTGGTACAGGAATACGGGCAAAGTGAGATGAGGCGTTCTGTTGAGATAGAGTTTGCTGTGACATTGAACCAGCAAAAGAAGAATGGTACTTTCTATTTATTGCAGATTCGTCCGATGGTCGATGTGAAAGCCAATCTTGAGGAGGATTTGAACCTTATTAAGGATGAGGATGTTCTTTTAAAGAGTAATAATTCACTGGGGCATGGCATTATGGAGGACATTCAGGATGTGATTTATGTGAAGACAGATGGTTATACTGCTTCCAATAATCCGACCATTGCTTATGAAATAGAAAAGATGAACCGTAAATTCTTGGATGAAGGGAAACATTATATATTGGTAGGTCCGGGACGCTGGGGAAGCAGCGATTCGTGGCTGGGCATTCCTGTGAAGTGGCCCCATATTTCGGCTGCACGTGTCATTGTGGAGGCGGGGCTGACTAATTATCGTGTGGACCCTAGTCAGGGAACTCACTTCTTTCAGAATCTGACTTCTTTCGGAGTCGGTTATTTCACAATTAATGCCTATATGAAGGATGGTATCTATAACCAAGAGGTACTGGATACCCGGCCGGCTATTGAAGAAACCAGGTTCATTCGTCATGTGCGGTTTGATAAACCATTGATAGTGAAGATGGATGGAAAGAAGAAGCTGGGGGTAGTGATGTTGCCGGAATAATGTTCTAAATTACGTGAAATGTGTCCTAAATTTCGATAAAAATAGTTATACGCTTAACTTTTTATTATATTTGCACGATTTTTCGAGTATAAATTAAATTAACTAAACAATGAAAAAGAATCTTTTTTATTATTTGTTCGCAGTGATTTGTTCTGTGACATTGTTCACATCGTGTAGTGATGATGATGATGAAAAAATGGTAAATCCTGTGCCTCAGACAACCTTTACTGGTGAAAATGGTTTGCAACTTACATACAATGGTGCGCCGATGCCGGGTAAGAAAGTTACTTTTACTCCCGATGCAACCAATGCTCAGAAGGCAACTCTACGTTTGGAAGGGGAATTTGACTTAAATGGCATCTTGGGGAAAGCAAAGAGTGCTGCAACTCGTGAAGATGTATCGATGCCTACTGCTCCCGGTGTGTTACCAGGAAGTCCGGTGGTTACCTTGCCGGTTGATTTGACTATCAATGGTGATCAATGTTCTTTTGCCGGTACATCAGAAACAGATTATTGTACTTTCTCTTATAAAGGTGAGGTTTCAGCCGGAGCTATGGAGTTGGCTTTGAGTGAAGTGAAATTGAAGAATGCGAAACTGGCTGGAATGACTTGGAAGTTGAAACCGTATAACCAGGAAGTAGAAGAGCAGGATCCTGTTCGTCTGGTATGGGAGTCAGAAAAAGGAATTCCTCTTTTCGGTTCTTTTGAAATGCCGGTTGATTCGGTTTTGAAAATCGCATTACGCATGCCGTTGATTGCTGTTGGAGCAGAAAATAAAGTTTCCGCTACTGATATGTTGGGAACAGTTTTGAAGGATGTCACTTTCATGGAAGACGGTAACATCGTGGCTACTTATAAAGATGCTGCTAATGGTGGTACAGAATGGACGAAGTCTCCTGTAAACTTGGCTCAATACGTAGTAGAGAATGACAATCAGATAAAGGTGTTTCTGAATCCTGCTGCTATCATCGCTGCTGTCAATAATGCAGGGAGAGCTATTGATGTTCAGACAGTTATCCAGCAGGCCATTCAAATATTGTATCCTATGTTAGTGAATGGTGTGCCTGTAGCTTTTGAACAAACAGAGGATGCTTTAAGCGTATATCTGAATACAGAATTACTGTTGCCTTTATTGAAAACACTGGTTGTTCCTTTGCTATCAGACGAAGAAGTGGTTGCTATGCTGGTGGAATTGATGAAAAAAGACCCTGATTTCGGTGAAATGGCTGGTTTAGCTGAGCCAATGTTGAAAGCTTTTCCTGAGATTATAGAATCTACTACTAAAGTGGAGATTGGTTTGAACTTTGTTAAGTAAAGAAGAAAAGCTGAAATTATTTGTATAGTAATAAGGCGAAGAGAGGTAACTCTCTTCGCCTTATTTCATAGTTACTTTTATTTTTGTATTTCACCTTTGATTACCTGAGCAAAGTTTTTTAATTTTCTACTACAACTAGGATCACCTGTAAAAATATGAGAAGTGTAATGGAACATTGTTTTTCTCATATCAGAAAATGGATTTTTGTACGTATATCTGCATAGAATTATATAGACGTATGTGAAATCTTATATGTTTCAAATAAAATTTTACATCAAAGATAAGGACGTTTTTTAAAAAGATCAAGAGCTTTTAAAAAAAGACAAAGAGCTTTTTTAAAAACGTCTTGATCTTTTTTACTACTATTGGGACTTTGTAAGCTGTCATTCTGTGGAAGTACAAAGCCTTTATGCGTATTATTGCGAGGAAAAATCCTGAAAATATCTACTTTGTATTAAGCCGAAACAACTTATGAAAAAGAATATATAGCTGAAAACAAGTAGATTACGAGAATATCTGTTTCGGAACGTAATGAGGGCATGAGAGTATAAGTGAGAGCATATATTATTAGCATTTATGTATAAGTCATTTATAATTAACATATTATACATGTAGTGAGAGCATGAGGGTATAAACGTCCCCAATTTTCTAGAGAAAAAACTAATATGTCAAGAACACTTCTAAAAGTTGCCGGAGAACAGAATGATCCTTTAAGAGTAAAAGTCTTTCCTCATGATTTTGTAGATAAACCACTACTCCCCCTTATCCTACTTCAGAAATGTATTGTTTATCGGAAAATTGAAGTAGGATAAGGGGGAGTAGAACAACAAATAGTCAGTGGTGGAAAACTTTTGGATTAGAACGCATACCCGAATCCTACATTCAGGTAGATGGCATACATATCAAAAGTAACGGTCTTGAAATCTTTGTTGAATATATCATTCAGGCCCCAATTCAAGTCGGCATGTACTTTCAGATGCTTGAACGCTTTCCAATCCACACCTGCTTGAACTCCCCATTGGAACTTGCGTAGATCACCGGAGAAGTCGTAAGTAGCAATGGCTCCGTTGGTGAAATTTATTTTGTCTCCGGTGGGGTTGGTTTCACGCAAATAGCCTTCATATACATGGCCACTGAAATCTCCATCCATCAGATAAGAAAAGTACGGGCCGAGTTTCAGCGTGGTGCGTGGACTCAGTTTGTAGGCTGCTAGTACGGGGATGGTGATGTAAGAGTTCTGTACTTTGGTGCGTACTCCTCCAGTCCAGTTTCCTTTTAGTCGGTTTCCGTCATAGCCTATGATTTCCATATTGTAATTCTTTACCGTTGCTTTGGTGCGCATGCCTTTATTCTCCAAACGCAGTCCAGTGATGATTCCCCATTTTTTTTTCGTATCCAGCCACTTGGTCATGTTTCCCTCGATAGTGATAGATAGGGTTGGGTTATATCCGTCTATGCTGCGTATTTCTTCGGGGAAAGGCAGTGGGGCGGTACCTCCTAGGTTGACTCCCGCTTTGATTTCGTACTCCCAACCATGCAATGCTGCATTGATGATTGTTTTGTTTCTGTTTGTCTGCGCATACAGTCCGAGGCTTGCTAAAGCCAGTATCAAGGTTAATATATATTTTTTCATATCTGTTTTTATCTAAGTGGTTGTTTGCATACCAGTTCCAGGTCGTCAATAAGCAGGGTGCTACCCGGTGCGCCTTGAAATACATCACCGTCCTTGCTTGCCGATAGGACAATGCTGACGTTGTATCCTCCGTTTGCCAATTTTTGGGGATCTATTGTTTTTCCATAATGCTCATAGTTGAAGTCCAGTTCAAAGCGGGTCCATTCGCTTGTTTCATGCGTGTCGGTTATGACAGCAGCGGCTACCATGTTTTCATGTTCATAATTGTTCTTTGCGATATGGCCATCCAGCATCTGCACGTCTTTGGTCTTTTCGTAAAACAAGGCATAGATATTGAAAACGTCTTTTCGGTTGGTAGATTCTCCGTTCTCATAGAATTCTGGTCCTGCTTTGTATTTGTAGTAGCCGACCAATTTAATGGGTTCATAATAGAAGGTTGTTCCGAATTTGGTTGCCGACAACGCATCGCTCATGGCGGAGCCTATGTCGAAACTGCCAATGAACAGGTTACCTGCTGCAATGGGCATACCTACCAAAGTGCCTAAACTTCCTGTTTTGCGAGTAATCAGTTGCAAGCAGTTGCCTGTGCGGCCGTTTGGACTGATGCTGGTAGGGAAGTCGTTCGGAGTGTAACCGCTTCCGGTTAAGGCAAATCCCTGATTACCACTGGACCATGTTAGTGTGGAGTAGCCAGAGGCTGCTTCGTATAGCACATAATATTCATTTTTATTGTAAGGTACGGTTTTTACGTTTTCAAAGTTAAAAACCGTCGGGATGCTTTTGGTTTCTGGATAATGGATATTGATGGCGTAGGTGCGGTGCCAATTCTTGTCCTCGGATGTTACGGTATAGCGCACTGGGTTGGTGAAATTCTGTGTACTTCCGTTGGCCGGTTCGATAGATGCTCCTTCAGTCAGCTCGAAAGTGGGAGCTAGTCGGGTCAGGTCGGTACCGTTGTTTACTTCTATGTAAATAGGGTAAGCGTTCAGGCTTTTGTCGTAAGGACGGTTATAGTCAATGTCTGTACCTGTCAGCATCTCGGCAGGGAGGATGCAGTTCAAGATGTCCGCTTCCGCATTGGGGGCTTCGTCCTTGATACAGGAGGTGCAAAGGAGCAATCCTGTTACTGTGCAGGTGAATAAGTTTTTCAGCTTCATGAATTTGTAATTTAATAGTTGTTCTTATACATAACAGATTGCAAAGGTACTGATTTTCCGTGAAAGTGTTTGCATTCAAAATAGAAAGGTGCGGAAAATTGTCTTTCCCGCACCTTGAACTGCAAATATACTTAATAATAAAGGAATGGTTTTTATTAAACAATACCTTGAGCCATCATAGCTTTGGCTACCTTCATGAATCCTGCTACATTAGCACCTTTCACATAGTTTACATAACCATCGGCTTCAGTACCGTATTGTACACAAGCCTCATGAATATTTTTCATGATACTTTTCAATTTTTCGTCTACTTCTTCTTGACTCCAGCCCAGTTTGATAGAATTTTGAGTCATTTCCAATCCAGATACAGATACGCCGCCTGCATTGGCTGCTTTGCCCGGGGCATACAGGATTTTGGCTTCTTGGAATACGCGGATAGCTTCAGGGGTAGAAGGCATGTTTGCACCTTCGCTGACAGCTATGGCACCATTGGCAACCAATTGTTTGGCCTCATCACCGTTCAATTCGTTCTGAGTGGCAGAGGGTAATGCGATATCACCTTTCTCACCCCAAGGACGAGCACCTGCTACATATTTGCAGCCATATTTTTCTGCATATTCACGGATACGTCCACGGTATAAATTTTTCAGTTCCATGATGAAATCCAATTTTTCGCGGTCTATTCCATCCGGATCATAGATGTAACCATCTGAATCGGACATGGTAACTACTTTACCACCCAGCTCGATTACTTTTTCTACCGTGTATTGAGCTACGTTACCTGAACCTGAAACCAAACAAGTTTTTCCCTTCAGGTCTGTGCCTTTGGTTTTCAGCATTTCCATCAAGAAATAGATGTTACCATATCCGGTTGCTTCAGGGCGAATCAGAGAACCACCGAATTCGCGGCCCTTACCGGTCAGTACACCGGAGAATTCATGAGAGAGTTTCTTGTACATGCCGAACATGAAACCTACTTCACGACCACCTACACCGATATCACCTGCAGGTACGTCAGTCTCAGGACCGATATGGCGCCATAATTCCAACATGAATGCCTGGCAGAAACGCATTACTTCGGCGTTTGATTTGCCACGCGGAGAGAAGTCGGAACCTCCTTTGCCACCACCCATCGGAAGAGTAGTTAGTGAATTTTTGAATGTCTGCTCGAAGGCAAGGAATTTCAAAATTCCCAAGTTTACAGAAGAGTGAAAACGGATACCACCTTTGTAAGGACCAATGGCATTATTATGTTGTACGCGGTAACCCATATTTGTCTGGATGTTACCTTTGTCATCCATCCACGTTACACGGAATTGATACACACGATCAGGAATACACAAACGTTCAATCAGGTTCACCTTGTCAAATTCGGGATGTTTGTTGTATTCTTCTTCGATTGTACTTAGCACTTCCTCTACCGCTTGATGATATTCAGGCTCATTGGGGAATCTTCTTTTCAAATCTTCTAATACCTTAGCTGCATTCATAATCTACTTCTTTTTATAATTGTTAATTAATTCTTCTTGTTTTTTTTTTTTGATGCTGCAAAAATATAGATAAGAATTGAAATATGCAACAAATTATAAAGAAAATGCGTGTAAAAATATCAATATGTACAAAATGTAAGCTAAAAAGCGGATAAAAGATTATTTTCCTCTTTCCTTGAGATATTTTAATAGTGGAATAAAGACTAAAGCTCCCGAAATGATAATGGATAGTATTAAAGGCTCGTCAATATGTTCGCTCCCTGTTAGAATAATATAGCAAATGGCAATCCATAAAAGGGCTAAGGTTACGATTTGTGGGAGGGAAAGCGGTTTTCTTCTCATAGTATTGTTTTAATGAATTGAATATATTTCACCACAAATAGCCTTGATTTACACAGATAGAATTTGCTGGTACTAACAACCATGATTAATAATCTGTGTAAATCTATGCAATCTGTGGTGAAAGTTATTTATTTTTCTTTCTTTTTCTTGTCAACGATGGCATCAATAACCGCAACCGCAGTGATGTTTACAATATCGCGTACAGAAGCTTCACAATCAGTGAAATGAATAGGTTTGTTCAATCCCATTTGTATCGGGCCGATTACCTCGGTTTCACTCATAGACTGAATGAGCTGGTAGGTAGCATTGGCAGAACTTAGGTTCGGGAATACTAACGTGTTTACTTCTTTACCTTTCAAACGTGTGAAGGGATATTTCTCATCACGTAATTTAGTGTTCAGTGCAAAATTGACTTGCATTTCACCATCTATAGCCAGTTCCGGATATTCTTTCTGCATATAGTCCACCGCATCATGTACTTTAGCCGGGCTTCCTTCTGTATCTGAACCGAAGTTGGAGTAAGACAGCATGGCCATTGTCGGAGTGTGATTAAAGAACTCTACCGTTTTCTTCGACAATTTAGCGATGTCAATCAGTGTGTCGGTGTCCGGGTGACGGTTAATCAGGGTATCGGCTACAAAATAAGTACCTTTCTTTGAATTCAAGATATGCATTGTACCGAAATGTTTGTATTCCGGTTGGATACCGATAACTTCTTTCGCTACCTTGATTGTGTTGGAATATTTGGTATATAGACCGGTGATGAATGCATCGGCCTCTCCGGTTTCAACCATCATCATACCAAAATAGTTGCGCTCGAACATTTTGTCGTTGGATTCCTGAAGGTTGGCTCCTTGGCGTGCGCGTTTTTCCGAAAGGATGCGGGCATAACGCTCACGACGTTCAGCTTCACGGTCATGACGGAGGTTGATGATTTCAATTCCTTCCAAGCTCAGATCCAGTTCTTTTGCCAGTTTTTCAATGCGTTCGTCATTACCTAATAGGATAGGATGACAGATTCCTTCGGCTTTGGCTTCTACGGCAGCTTTTAACATGGTAGGATGGATACCTTCGGCAAATACCACCCGCTGTGGGTCGCGACGGGCTGTTTCGTAAAGTTGACGGGTCAATTTGCTTTCTTGTCCCATCAATTCGCGCAGCCGGGTCTTGTAGGCTTCCCAGTCGGTGATGTTTTTGCGTGCCACTCCTGATTCCATTGCTGCTTTTGCCACAGCCATGGAAACTTCGGTAATCAAACGAGGGTCAACCGGTTTCGGAATGAAATAATCAGGACCGAAAGTAAAATTATTCACATGATAGGCTTCGTTCACTACGTCGGGAACAGGTTGTTTTGCCAAATCGGCGATAGCATGTACGGCAGCCAGCTTCATTTCTTCATTGATAGCTTTGGCCTGAGTATCCAGAGCTCCGCGGAAAATATAAGGGAAACCGATTACGTTATTGATCTGGTTAGGATAGTCTGAACGTCCGGTAGACATCAGTACATCGGGGCGGGATGCCATGGCGTCTTCGTAAGAGATTTCCGGAGTCGGATTGGCTAATGCGAATACGATAGGATGATCTGCCATACTGCGGACCATATCCTGAGTCAGCACATTACCTTTTGATAGTCCTAAAAATACGTCTGCACCTTTAATGGCTTCTTCCAGTGTATGTACATCGCGACGGTCAGTAGCAAAAAATTTCTTACTTTCTGTCAAGTTAGGACGGTCACTGGTTATCACGCCTTTGCTGTCTAGCATTAAAATGTTTTCTTTCCGTGCTCCTAATGCTACATACAGTTTTGTACAGGAAGTGGCGGAGGCTCCGGCACCGTTTACTACGATTCTTACATTTTCAATTTTCTTTCCGGCAACTTCCAATGCATTTAATAAGCCGGCGGATGAAATGATGGCTGTACCGTGTTGGTCGTCATGCATTACTGGGATATCCAGTTCTGCTTTCAGCCGGTTTTCTATCTCGAAACATTCGGGAGCCTTGATGTCTTCCAGGTTGATACCTCCGAAAGTGGGAGCGATGGCTTTTACTGCCTGAATAAATTTTTCGGGGTCTTTCTCATTCACTTCAATGTCAAAAACATCAATACCTGCATAGATTTTGAAAAGTAATCCTTTACCTTCCATGACAGGTTTTCCGCTCAATGCACCTATGTCGCCTAGTCCTAGAACGGCTGTACCATTGGAAATAACGGCTACTAAGTTGCCTTTCGCAGTATAGTCGTAT
>OJOC01000327.1_pt1 | contig 15537 bp, 9 predicted proteins | sample 1598151 | NCBI WGS metagenome assembly OJOC01 (sample SAMN03922459, study PRJEB24848) | human gut metagenome | isolation source: stool sample | host: Homo sapiens | place: Germany | collected 2009-11 | reverse complement strand
TCGGATATTTCGATGACGACAACCGCGAATACGTCATTACCGACCCCAAGACACCTTGGCCATGGATTAACTACCTGGGCAATGAAGATTTCTTCTCACTCATCTCCAATACTGCCGGAGGCTATTCCTTCTACAAGGACGCCAAGTTCCGCCGCATCACCCGCTACCGCTACAACAACGTGCCGATGGACAACGGGGGACGCTACTTCTACATCAATGAAGGCGGCAACGTATGGTCTCCCACCTGGAAGCCCTGCAAGACTGCACTCGACAGTTACGAGTGTCGCCACGGCATGAGCTACACCCGCATCACCGGATCCAAAGACGGCATCGAAGCCAGCCTGCTCTTCTTCGTCCCACTGAAGACCTGGGGAGAGGTGCAGAAGCTGACCTTGCGGAATACTTCTGCCAAAGTGAGAAAACTCAAACTATTCTCCTTTGCCGAATGGTGCTTGTGGAATGCCGCTACGGACATGGAGAACTTCCAGCGTAACTTCTCCACGGGAGAGGTGGAAGTGGACGGGTCTGTCATCTACCACAAGACGGAATACAAGGAACGCCGCAATCACTACGCCTTCTACAGTGTCAATACACCCGTAGACGGTTTCGATACCGACCGCGAAACATTCGTGGGACTCTACAACGAGTTTGCCGACCCGGAACGGGTAGTAGAAGGCAGACCGGGCAACAGCATTGCCCACGGTTGGAGTCCCATCGCCTCGCACTATCTGGAAGTAGAACTGCAACCCGGCGAAAGCCGCGACTTCATCTTCCTGCTGGGCTATGTGGAAAACAAGCAGGAGGCAAAGTTCGAGGAACGTGAAGAATCTCTGCATGAAGCGTTCAAGCAGAGTGTACCCTCTTCACCTATTATAAATAAGGTAAAGGCTAAGGCGATGATTTCGGCCTTCGACACTACCGCCAAAGTAGATGCTGCCTTTGCCGAACTGAAAGCCTACTGGGACCGCCTGCTGGACATCTACGTCGTGAAGACCGACGAAGAAAAACTGGACCGCATGGTGAACATCTGGAACCAGTATCAGTGCATGATTACCTTCAACATGTCCCGTTCCGCCTCTTTCTTCGAGAGCGGCATCGGTCGTGGAATGGGTTTCCGCGACTCCAACCAGGACCTCGTGGGCTTCGTGCATCAGATACCGGAACGAGCCCGCGAACGAATCATCGACATAGCTTCTACCCAATTCCCCGACGGAGGATGCTACCACCAATACCAACCGCTGACCAAACGCGGCAACAACGACATCGGCGGCGGCTTCAACGATGACCCCATGTGGCTTATCTTCGGTACGGTGGCATACATCAAGGAATCGGGAGACTTCAGTATCCTGGATGAGCCCGTCCCCTTCGACAACAAAGAAGGTTCGGAAGTGTCTCTGTTCGAGCACCTGCGCGTCTCCTTCAACCACGTCATCGAGAACCTCGGCCCCCACATGTTGCCCCTCATCGGCCGTGCCGACTGGAACGACTGCCTGAACCTGAACTGCTTCTCCTGGGATCCGAATGAATCCTTCCAGACCACGGAAAACCAGACGGAAGGCAGCCAGGCAGAATCGCTGATGATTGCCGGCTTGTTCGTGGTATGCGGACGCGACTACGTGGAGCTGTGCCGCCGCCTGGGTAAAGACGACGAAGCAAACAGAGCGCAAACCTACATAGACAATATGGTGGAAGCCGTAAAAAAACACGGCTGGGACGGAGACTGGTATCTGCGCGCCTACGATTACTTCGGCCACAAGGTAGGCTCCAAAGAGAACGAAGAAGGACAAATCTTCATCGAATCGCAAGGCTGGTGCACCATGGCAGGCATCGGACTGGAAGAAGGCATGGTAAAAAAAGCGCTGGACTCCGTAAAGGAACGCCTGGACTGCGAGCACGGTATTGTACTCAACAATCCACCCTTCACCCGCTATGTTGTGGAGTATGGAGAAATCTCCACCTATCCCGCCGGCTACAAGGAGAACGCAGGTATCTTCTGCCACAACAACCCGTGGGTCATCATCGGAGAAACCGTACTGGGACGGGGTGACCGTTCCTGGGAGTATTTCCGCAAGATATGCCCGTCGTACACCGAAGAGCACAGTGCCCTGCATAAAGTAGAACCTTACGTATGCTGCCAGATGGTGGCCGGCAAGGACGCCGCCCGCCCTGGTGAAGGCAAGAACAGCTGGCTGACTGGAACGGCTGCCTGGATGTGGTATGCCATCACGCAATTCATACTCGGCATCAAGCCTTCGTATGAAGGTCTGGAAATCAATCCTTGTATCCCGGCAGGCTGGAAAGGCTTCAACGTGAAGCGTAGGTTCCGCGGGGCAGAATATCATATTACCGTGAAGAATCCCGATGGTGTGTGCAAAGGCATCAAGTCCGTCACAGTAGACGGCCAGCCGATAGAAGGCAATGTGGTGAACCATCTGCCGGGCACGCATACAGTAGAAGTAATAATGGGATAACCCACAAAATACAATATCATGATAAACCCTATTTATTCTCCAGCGCCCGAACGCTATGACAACGGCATGAAATTCCGCCGTTGCGGGCAAAGCGGCATCCTGCTGCCGGAAATATCACTCGGATTGTGGCACAACTTCGGCGACGTGAACACATTTGCCAATTCCCAGGCCATGGCGCACTATGCCTTCGACCGTGGAATCACACATTTCGACCTCGCCAACAATTACGGTCCTTCCTACGGTTCCGCCGAAGAGACTTTCGGAATGATTATGAAGAAATCCTTCATGCCCTATCGGGACGAACTATTCATCTCCACCAAGGCCGGACACGACATGTGGCCCGGCCCCTACGGGGAGTGGGGCTCACGCAAGTACCTGATGAGCAGCCTCAACCAAAGTCTGAAACGGATGAACCTGGAGTATGTGGACATCTTCTACTCCCACCGCTACGACCCGGATACTCCGCTTGAAGAGACCCTGCAAGCACTGGTTGATATCGTACGGCAAGGCAAAGCACTCTATGTAGGAATCTCCAAATATCCCAAAGAGGCGGCCGAGTTTGCCTACAAATACCTGGAAGAACGGGATGTACACTGCCTGCTCTATCAAGGCAGATACAATCTCTTCAACCGCGAACCGGAAGAAGAAGGTATCCTGCAGCAAGCCAAAGGGAACGGAACCGGCTTCATCGCCTTCTCCCCGCTGGCGCAGGGCCTGCTGACCAACCGCTACCTAAATGGTATTCCCGAAGATTCGCGCATGGCAAAGGGGGCTTTCCTAAAGAAAGAAGCACTGACCGACGAGACGCTGCAAAAAATCAAGGCACTCAACGAGGTTGCTGCCTCACGCGGGCAAACCCTTGCCGAGATGTCACTTGCCTGGCTGTTGAAGGACGACCTGGTGACAAGCGTCATCATCGGAGCGAGCTCCGTTGCCCAACTGGCAGATAACCTGAAAGCGACTGAAAATACAGACTTCTCTGCCGAGGAACTGGAGAAGATAAAGAAAATCATTCAAAAATAAATCAACATGAAAAGCCTCCTTATTCAAACCTTTTGTTTATTATTCCTTTGCTTGGGCACGGTCCGTGCACAGCAATACCAACTTGCATCACCCAACGGAAAACTATCCGTTACGGTAGATGCCGGAGAAGCCCTCACCTGGCAGATAGCACACGACGGAACCACGGTGCTGCAACCCTCTGCCATCGCCCTGCAAGGCAGAGATGAAAAATCAGCCAAGAAAGCAATAACTTTCGGTAAAAATGTAAAAGTAATCCGTGCAGAACGCAAGTCTGTAGAGTCCTCCTTCCCCACTCCCCTCTATAAAAAAGCAAGTGTGAAGGATGTCTACAACCAGCTGACACTGAAATGCCGCGGAGGCTACAGCGTACAGTTCCGCGCATACGATGACGGCGCTGCCTACCGCTTCATTTCCGAACAGAACAAGCCGTTTATCGTCCTCAACGAAACTGCGGACTTCAATTTCGACAAGGATTACCAGGCATTTGTACCTTACATAAACGACAACCGCAACGGTGAGCGCTATTGCTTCTCCTTCGAGTCTTACTACGACGAAGCCCCGTTGTCCAAAATGTACACCGACTCACTCTCCATCACCCCACTGATGGTTTGCCTGGACGGAGGAAAGAAAGCCGTTATCATGGAAGCCGGATTGGAAAACTATCCCGGCATGTTCCTCACTGTAAATCCTCAGACACGTCAAGGAGTGCAGGCAGCATTTGCCCCCTATCCGCTGGAAGAAATAATCGGCGGACACAACCGGCTGAACCTGATACCGACCAAGCGTGCAGACTACATCGCCCGTTGTGCCAAGCAGGAGCTCCCCTGGCGTGTGATACTCGTCACCGAAAAGGACACGCAGCTTGCCGACAACGACATGGCACAGCGTCTTGCCCCCGCCTGCCGCATCAAAGACATTTCCTGGATTAAACCCGGCAAAGTGGCTTGGGACTGGTGGAACACCTGCAACTTGACTGGAGTAGACTTCAAAGCCGGCATGAACACCCCGACTTATAAGGCATTCATCGACTTTGCCGCCGACAACAACCTGGAATATATCATCATCGATGACGGCTGGAGCGGAAACGAATCCTTATTGAAAGACCTGAATCCGGATATCGATTTAAAGGAACTGGTAGCCTACGGAAACCAGAAGGGCGTCGGCATCATTCTCTGGGCAAGCTGGCGAAATTCTGCCAAAGATACGGAAGCCGCATTCAGCCACTATGCACAGATGGGTATCAAAGGCTTCAAGATAGACTTCTTCGACCGTGACGACCAGCCACTAGTACAGTCCGTAGAACGCATTGTAGCCTGCGCCGCCGAGCACCGCCTGGTATTAGACCTGCATGGACTCAAGCCATACGGTATACAGCGCACCTATCCCAACGTCCTAAACTTTGAAGGTGTAAAGGGACTGGAGAACGCCAAATGGGAACCGATAGTGAACGGAGCCCCCCTCCACAACTTCCCGCGCTATGACGTGACTGCTCCCTACCTGCGCATGCTTATAGGTCCGATGGACTACACACCGGGAGCCATGATGAACGCAACCCGCGAAACCTTCCGTGCCGTCAACGACCATCCGATGAGCCAGGGTACGCGCGTCCACCAGATGGCGATATACACCCTCTTCGAAGCCCCGCTGCAAATGCTTGCCGACAGCCCCAGCAAATATATGAAGGAGCAGGAATGCACGGACTTCATTGCCAAAGTGCCTACCGTTTTCGACGAGACCGTGGCACTGGACGGTGAAGTAGGCGAATACCTTACACTGGCACGCCGCAAGGGAGACGTCTGGTACATCGCCTCCATGACCGACTGGACACCACGCGACTGTACCATCGACCTTTCCTTCCTTGGAGAAGGAAGTTACGAAGCCGAAATCTTTTCCGACGGCATCAATGCCGACCGGGAAGCAACCGACTACAAAAAAGAAGTACGCACCGTGACCTCGGGGGACAAGCTGAACATACACATGGCACCCGGAGGAGGATGGACAGCACGGATATGGAAAAGATGATAGGGTGATAAAATAATGACATGATAAGTGCAATAGGGTGACAGTTACGTTAAAAGTGCTGTCACCCTATTCCTTTATCACTTTTAACATACCTCTACGTGAACCTTTTATATCCTATCTTGTTTTTTCTCACAAAAGCCTAAGGTACCATAGGGCAGGAATTTATATTAAACCTAAACAATTATAAAAGTATGAAGAAATTTATTCCCCTATTATTAGCGGTCTTTGCAGTGACGCTTGCATCTTGCGAAAAAGACCCTGACATGGATAAGCTGGACAATAATTATCTGGTTTATACCAACTATGACAAGAAGGCGGATTTCAAAACCTTCGAAACTTATTACTTGCCGGACAGCATTCTGGTTATCGGTGATAAGGAAAACGCCGAATACTGGAAAGATGAGAATGCCCAGGAAATTCTCAGCGCTTATGTTGCTAACATGAACAGCCGCGGCTACACCCGTGTGGAGGACCGGGAAGAAGCCGACCTTGGCTTGCAGGTAAGCTATGTCAGAAGTACCTATTACTTCACCGACTACGGACGTCCCGAATGGTGGTGGAACTATCCAGGCTACTGGGATGCTCCTTACTGGGGCAACTGGGGCGGATGGTATTATCCCTATGCCGTGAACTATTCCTACAGCACCGGTTCCTTTATCAGCGAATTGTTGAATCTGGAGGCGCCGCAAGGCCAGAGCGAGAAACTTCCTGTTCTGTGGACCAGCTATATGAACGGCTTGCTGAGTGGTTCTACTTCTGTCAATACCAAACTTGCCGTGCAAGGTGTGAACCAAGCTTTCACTCAATCAACTTACCTGACTAACAAGTAGTGACAAGCTACGAGCTATAAGTGACAAATGACGGGTTACCCAATATTAAGGTAACAAGAATAATACGGCAGCATCCTTTCCGGACTGGGAAGTTGCCATTGAACCAAAAAACAAGAACAAAGTATGAAAACAATAAAATATCTTTCCTTGAGAGTACTTGCGGTTGCCGCTCTTGCTCTCGTCTTCGCCCTACCGACGAAGGCACAGATGACCGATAACGGTTATGCCAATATCGACTGGCAATATAACTTTCCCCTCAGCAACAACTTCGCCGACAAATCAAGCGGCTGGGGTATGAATTTTGAAGGCGGTTACTTCCTGACAGACAATTTTGCATTGGGAGCTTTCTTGAACTACCATAGCAACCATGAGTATTTCGGTCGCCAGACACTTCCCGTAGGCGAAGGCGGCAGTCTGAATACCGACCAGCAGCACACTGCATTCCAGTTGCCTTTCGGTCTGGCCTCCCGCTATGTATGGAACCGTGGAGGTGCATTCCAGCCGTATGCCGGTGTAAAACTGGGTGCTGAATATGCACAGTTGAAGTCAACTTTCAACGTATTCGAAGCTAACAAAGATACATGGGGTTTCTATGTATCTCCTGAAATTGGTTTCAATGTGTATCCTTGGGCTTATGGACCGGGCTTGCATTTCGCAGCCTATTACAGCTACGGTACGAACAAAGGTGACCTCTTTACGTACAGCGTAGACGGTTTGAGCAATTTCGGTCTGCGCGTAGGTATTGCGTTCTGATAAGACACACACTTAAAGCTTAACAGATAGAATTTAATTGTTTCAAAATTGAAGAAGAAAAGAGCCTTTCCTGCGTGAGCAAGGGAGGCTCTTTTTAATTGTACCAGTTATTTTTTTCCTCCCAGCATCGCCTTATATACAGCCTCCTGAATCCCCGTCCTTATATCCAGCCTCATCAACTTGTTATTCCACACATCCGGATAGGTGCGGTTGCTCAAAAAGACATAAACCAAGCCATTCTCCGGGTCTGTCCAGGCGCAAGTGCCCGTGAAACCGGTATGGCCGTAGACAGAAGCAGGGGCAGACTCTGCGCAGGGACTCTTCTGGGGATTACGCTGGTCGGGCTTATCAAATCCCAGCCCCCGGCGGCTTATCCTTGAGACGGTGGTAGTAAATACCCTGCAAGTCTCCTTGCTCAAATAGCGCTTACCGTCCAGCTCACCCCCATTCAGCAACATCTGATAGACTTTTGCCACTTCTTCGGCAGTGGAAAACAGCCCGGCATTACCGGAAACGCCGCCCTGAAAAGCTGCAGATTCATCATGTACAAATCCTTGCAAGGTAGTCTTACGCAAGAAAGGATCTGTTGATGAAGGTACAATATCTTCCTTCTTCAAGAAGCGCAGAGGAAGATACCCCGTACGCTCCAATCCCATCGGAGTATAGAATTCCTTGGCCAAATATTCGTCCATAGACATGCCGGTGCGCGCCTCGACCAACTGCTGCAACAAAATAAAGCCCACACAACTATAACGGTAACGTTTATCTCTAAGCGGAGTATCCACAATCTTCTGCAAGTACTCTTGCTTGAAGGAACGGTTCAGCCAAAGGCTGTCGGACACTTGCATTGTATGTTCCGGTGTCTGCACCTTCGACGTCAGTCCCTGGCGGAAGCGGAACTTAGGGTTCGCCCAAGTCTGCCGTCCGATGCGTGCAGAATGCCGGGCATCGGGACGTGCCTTGAACAAAGTGCCGGTGTAGCTCTCTTCATCAATCGCTTCCTGATAGAATAGCAAGGTAGAAGGCAGACCGGATTCATGCATCAGCAGTTCGCGTACCGTAATATTCTTCTTGTCCGTATCCTGTAGGAAAGGCAGATAGGTTGACACCCGGTCTGTAAGGCTGAGACGTCCGCCATCGTACAACTTCATCACAGCAAGCAGCGTGGCTGTGGTCTTTGTCAGCGAAGCGATGTCGTATACATCCGTCTTCTTTACGGGAAGCGCCTTGCTTCCGGCCTCGTTCCAGACGTGGGTACCGAAAGCTTTATTATACATCTCCCTACCATCCTTCAGCACCACCACCTGGCAGCCGGGGTAAGCCCCTTCACGAATGCCTTCTTCAGCTATCTTGTCTATTTCAGCCAGCAGACGGGAATTCATACCATGCTCTTCGGGTACAAAGCGGGGGGCGCTTTGAGGAGTCAGCGTCACTCCCGCACCGGCAGCAAACCGACTACCGATACTGGCAGACAAGCGTCCCTCTGAACAAGCGCTGCCATAAACAATCCGGGCAACCTGCCGCTGTACCTCCTCGTTGGAGGAGTGTGCCAAAATCACCGCTTCAGCAGCAGCGTCCCCTTGTTTTATCTGCAATACCTGCTTGCCAGGAATAAAGAACAGATAAACCACCGGTACGTCAGGAGCGAACTTTGCAAAGAAATTCTGATAGGGCGTCAAACGGTGTTCGGTGACACAGACCAGAATACGTTTGTACTTGGCCAGCGCATTTCTCAAACGGTTCCCGTCAGCCTCCGGCAGATTCTTGCCCAAACGGAACTCCACAGGACGGGTATACTGCGACAGTTCCTTGAGGAACGGCTGGATTTCCTGCGCTTCTCCCACATTGAGCACGGCAACTTCACCGATGGAAGGGTCCAGCGGAAGTACCTCGTCCCGGTTATCCAGCACAGTGATGGCCGCCAAGTTCAGCCGGCGCATCAAATCACGCGTTTTCGGAGTATTGATGCGGGTCCCCAAACCTGAAAGCTGTACATGGGGTTTCTTTTCCAACCCAAGGGCATATTTATATTTCAGTACTTTACGGCATTTCGCCTCTATCTCTTTCTCTGTCAGCTCCCCTTTTTTCACAGCGGCAAGCACAGCCTCCACTTCTTCCTTAATACGCCGGGGGACAAGCAGCAAATCATTGCCGGCTTTCAGCGCCTGCAAACAGATGCTTTCATTGCCCGATACCCCTTTCATGGCAAGGGCATCTGTAAAGACAAGCCCCTGAAAGCCGAGGTCATTCACCAACAGACCGGAAACTACCTTACGCGAAAGCGAAGACGGGAGCCCCTTTTGCGGCTCTATGGTAGGCACCTCCAAGTGCCCCACCATCATTCCTCCTAATCCGGCACGAATGGCTTTTCTGAAAGGATAAAGCTCTATACTGTCCAGACGGGCACGGGTAAAAGGCAGCACGGGCAACGCCTTATGAGAATCCACATCCGTATCCCCATGCCCCGGAAAGTGCTTGCTGACAGAAAGTACACCACCATCCTCCAACCCTTTGGAGTAGGCAACAACCTTGTTCGCCACATTGAACGGACTTTCACCGAAGGAACGGGTATTGATAACCGGATTCTTGGGATTGATATTCACATCCGCTACAGGAGCAAAATTCACTTGCACCCCCAGTTCACGGCATTGGCGGGCCACTTCGCGCCCATATTCATAAATCAGTGTATCGTTCTGTATGCAGCCCAGCACCATGTTTCGCGGAAAGTTCGGAGTACCGCGGAGGCGCATAGCCAGTCCCCATTCACCGTCAAAGGTAATCATCAGCGGAACTTCCGCCATCCGCTGCGCCTCATTGGTCAACATCACCTGGTTCTGCATCAATCCGCCGGAGAATAACAGACCGCCTACCTTATAGTCCTCCACCACCTTACGCAGCAGTTCCTTGTTGGCCTTGTCCTGCCGGGGGGCAATCGTATAGATGAACAGTTGTCCGATGCGTTCTTTCAGAGTCAGACGCTGCATGACGGAATCCACCCACTGCCTGCACCGCACGTCACTGTTCAAGAGACGTACAAGCGAAGGGTCGTTCGGCGGCACCGGAGTAAACGGCATCGGGCCAAGCTGCGCTTTCAGAAGCGGACAAAGACAACACAATATAGTGATGGCAAGCAGGTATATTCTCTTCATTCCTTATAGATAGATTGTTTTTAGGGGATTTGCGGAATAATACTTTTATAAATCAATTCCTGGATATCTCTTCTTATATTCATGTCACCCAGTTTCGTGTTCCATACATTGGGGCACAAGCGGTTGCTGAGGAATACATACACCGTCTTGTTTTCCGGGTCCACCCAAGCACAAGTACCGGTAAATCCGGTATGTCCATATACCGCTTCCGGAGCGGAAGGAGCACAAGGGCTGCGCTTCACAATGGATACATCCGGCTTGTCGAATCCCAGACCGCGACGGCTGATGGCAGATTTCTCCGTCGTAAACAAACGGCAGGTTGCCTCACTCAAGAAACGCTTGCCATTGAATTCACCGCCGTTCAGCAACATTTGATAAACCTTTGCCACCTCTTCGGCCGTAGAGAAAAGTCCTGCATTACCGGACACCCCACCCATGCAGGCAGCAGTCTCGTCATGCACATATCCGCATATATCCTGGCGACGCAGGAAGTCATTGGATGCCGTGGGCATGATTTCCGCTTTGGTGAACTTCGTCAAAGGCAGAAACATAGTACGTTGCAATCCCATCGGGGCATAGAACTCACGGGCAAGGTACAAATCCATCGGCAGCTCCGTCACCTTCTCCACCACCTGCTGCAGCAACACGAAGCCAAGGTCGCTGTAAACATAACGTTTACCATCCAACTCGCACTTGGCTATCCGCTGAAGGATAGAATTCTTGAAACTCTTGTTCAGCCACATGCCATCTGCCATGTGCAGGGTATAGACCGGTGTATTCTTGTCGGACACCATCCCTTTCCGGAACTTAAAATCGGAACAATAATAGCTATGCTCGCTTACCTGCGTACGATGCCACTCGTCCACCCAACTCTGGGAGTACGGGCCGTGCACCGAATTCGGGTCTATGATGTCCAGGTAGAAACGGATATAGGGAGGAAGCCCCGATTCGTGGAACAAAAGTTCGCGGATGGTAATGCTCCGCTTGTTGCCATTGCGCAAGAAGGGCAGATAAGCGGAAACCTTGTCATCCAGTTTTATCTTGCCCTCATCATACAGTTTCATGACGGCAAGCAACGTAGCCGTAGTCTTGGTCAGCGAAGCCAAATCAAAAAGGTCCGAAGAACGGACAGTAGTGGTATCCTTATCAGAGTGGGTTCCGAAGCCTTTGTCATATACCGGCAGTCCGTCTTTCCACACCAGCACGCGGCAACCGGGATAAGCTCCCGCTTCCAGTCCCTTCCGGGCAACGGCATCGATACTTTGCAGCACATACGATTTCATGCCGTAATCTTCCGGAACAGTCTTCCCCGGTTTCATGCCCGGCTCAATCATACAGCCCGTTCCCGCTGGAAACAGTTTACCGATACTCATCGACATTCTGCCACTGGCCGGCTTTTTGGCAAAAAGAACATCAGCCACGTATTGCTGCAAATCCGTCTCTGCCGAATGTGCCAGCACCACAGCGCTGGATTTGGCAAGTGCGGGCATCAGAGGTTGCAATGTACGGTAAGAGGTAAAAAAAGTATAGACCAGCGGAGCACGCAGGTTCAAGCCTTCCAGAAAGGCCACATCACGGTCGCTGACATAAGCCGAACCGGTGATGCTGATAACCACGCGACGGAAAGCAGCCAACTGCCCCTGCACTTCCTGCCAGAGAGCCTCATCGGCATTCCAAGGCAAGTGGAAATGGACGATGCCTGCATTCTTTTTCATAGCTTCCACAAAGGGAGCATCTGCCTCCTTCTCTCCGATGCTGAGCACGGCAATATCACCTTCCACCGGTGCCAGCGGGAGGACATCGAAATAATTGTTCAATACAGTCACTGCCGAACGGCGCAACTTGGCAGCCAACGCCTGCGCTTCCTCCGTATTGATGCGATAGCTCATTCCGCTGACCCGAAGTTGCGGCTGGCGGTTTCTCAAACCAAGCATATACTTGTACATCAATACCTTGCGGCACTTGGCATCAAGTTCGTCCTTACTCAGTTGTCCCGACTCCACTGCATCTACCAGCTCCTGCACCGCATTCTTCGTATTGAACTGTACCAGCACCATATCATTTCCCGCCAGCAGCGCTTTGGTAGTTACCTGCGGAATGGCAGACACACCCTTCATGTCCAAGGCATCGGTAAACACCAGCCCTTTAAAGCCGAGTTCATCCTTCAACAACCCGGTCACCACATTCCGCGACAAGGAAGAAGGAGTCACCCCGTCCGGGTCCAGCGCCTGCACTTGCAGATGGCCTACCATGACACCCCCCAATCCGGCACGTACCATTTCCTTGAAGGGATAAAGTTCCACACTGTCCAGGCGTGCACGGTCGTAGTGCAAGGCAGGAAGCGCCTTATGAGAATCCACATCCGTATCGCCATGCCCGGGGAAATGCTTGCAAACGGAAAGTATGCCCCCGCTTTCGAGCCCACGGCTGTATGCCACCACCTTTTCCGCCACCCGCTGCGGGTTCTCGCCAAAGGAGCGTACGTGTATCACCGGGTTCAGCGGATTCGTATTGACATCCGCATCGGGTGCAAAATTGACGTGTACCCCCAATTCGCGGAACTGGCGGGCCACCTCACGTCCATATTCTTCAATCAGGCCATTGTCCTCGATACATCCCAAGGCGGCATTACGGGGATAGTCCGGAGCGCCTTTCAGCCTCATTGACAGTCCCCACTCTCCATCGAAAGTAACCATAACGGGAATCTTGGCATCCTTCCGGGCCATATTGGTCAAGATAGCCTGCTCTTCCGGAGTACCTTCGGAAAACAGCAAGCCACCGACCTTGTATTTCTTTACCAGCTCGCGCATCTGCTTTTTCGTGGCCTTGTCTGCTCTGGCCGGAATGGTGGCAACGATGAGCTGCCCCACTTTTTCGTGTACATTCAGACCTGACAACACGGAGTCCACCCATTGCCGGCACCGGTTGTCTGCAGCCGAAGGAAGAAACGGGCCTCCCGTCTGGGCGTGAAGTGAAGATAATCCCAATATAAACAATCCTGCAACCCATAAAAGGAGGGTGAGTCTTTTCATCATGCTATTTTTCAGTTAAAGTAAGTACCATTTCTCCTACGTAGATGCCACTCTTTCCGGTGTGCAGCACGGGAACGCTCTTGCCGTCCGCATTCAGATAAACGGCAGGCTTTTCCATAAAAGTATGCGAATGTCCTCCCAAAATGACATCAATGCCACGCGTCTTGCCTACCAGGTTCTCGTCGGAAGCGCCTTCGGGATTTGCACTGCGGATACCCAAATGAGACATGCAAATCACAACCTCGCAATTCTCCTTCTCCCTGAGAAAGTCTGTCATTTCTTGGGCCACCTTTATCGGGTCGTTGTAGACAATGCCTATGCATTTATCCGCCTGCACCAGCCCTTCCATCTTAGGGGCCAGGCCGAAGATTCCGATTTTCACCCCTTCGCGCACCAAGGTGATATAAGGCTTCACCAGCCCTTCGAGTACCGTACCCGTCACGTCATAATTGGAACAGACCACGGGAAAATCCGCCATACGGAACAATTCCGCCATATTCTCAAGTCCGAAATCAAATTCATGATTACCTATCGTCATGGCATCATAGCCCATGAGGTTCATCATCTTGACCTCCAGCTCGCCTTTGAAAAAGTTATAATAAGGGGTGCCTTGCGAGATGTCTCCGCAATCCAGCAGCAACATATCCGGATGCTTGCCGCGAAACTGCTTTACAAAACCGGCACGGCGCACCACACCGCCCATCCCGGCATACTCGTCGGCAGCCTCGGCGCTGATGGGTTCTATACGGCTGTGCGTATCGCTGGTGTGCAGGATAAACAGTTGTTTTCCGGATTGGCCGGACGATACAGAATCGGCGGACACCAGGCAAAGGGGTTCTTCAGTAATGACACGCTCCTCTTGCTGTGCCGATGCGGGGAGCATGAAAAGCAGCAGGGCTGCCAAGGAATACATATGTTTCATAGAACTTCTGTTTTTTTAATGCTTACTCTTTAACGACCACTCTTCCCTCCATGCGCGAAGTCACCTTCTTGCCGGCTGCCGTCTGCTTCTCCACATACTTCATGAACAGACCACGCAGTGTAGCCCCATCCGGGCACTCCCTTTTATCCGCCTGCAGGAAAGCCGTCATTCCATCGTTTCCATCAGCCAGATAATCAATCGTGGCAACCGTATAGTCACGGTCATCCTCCACCGGCTTGCCGGCAATGGAAGCCTGGAGCAGCTTGCCATCCTTGCTGATTTCCAACTGTATACCACTCACCCCTTCACCAAGTCTCACCGCAATGTTTTCAAACAAGTGCTTCATGGCAGAGCCTTTCATCGTCAGCACACAGAGCGAATTCTCAAAAGGCAATATCTCATAGATGTTTTCGGTAGTGATGTCTCCTTCCGTCAGGGAGTTCCGGATTCCACCGATATTGATTAGCCCCATATCGGCCGGTTTGCCCAGCACTTCCACCGCAGCCTCACGCAGTACATCTGCAATCAGATTGGATAAAAGGCTTTCGGGCCGGAATCTGTCCATCGACATTTCTGCGGTTCCCACCACATGATACATAACGCTGTCCATCCGGGCCTTGTAAGGCGCCAGCAGAGCCACGGCTTCGGCATCCGGCTCGGCATCCCAGACAGAGTTCATGGGAATTCTGCCTCCCTCTACCTTGGTCACTTCGTAGGAAGAATGGCAGGAAACCAATAGAAGCGCAACCGCCAACACTGCCCCCGCAAGGAGACTGAAAGTTTGTTTCTTCATATTCATTTAGTTTTAAATTGCTACAAATATACTTTTCTTTTGCGACTGAGCCACACAATTAACCGATTATTTAGACTTGCGTTTAGCAGAATGAAACGCTCAAAAATCATCCCAACTGGCGAAAAAAAGCTTGAAGCACTTGTGTATCTGGCAAATAATTCGTTCCTTTGCACCGCTTTCGCGCAATCGCTGTCAGGACACCAAGAGAGAAGCCTGGTATGTTGCGTTGTAACGATGAAACAATTTAATAATAAAAACAATGGATTTAATTAAAATTGCAGAAGAAGCATTTGCTACCGGAAAACAGCACCCGAGCTTCAAGGCAGGTGACACTGTAACAGTAGCATATCGTATTGTCGAGGGTAACAAGGAACGTGTACAGCTGTACCGTGGTGTTGTTATCAAGATTGCCGGACATGGAGACAAGAAGCGTTTTACAGTACGTAAGATGTCAGGAACCATAGGCGTAGAACGTATTTTCCCGATTGAATCACCGGCTATCGACAGCATCGAAGTGAACAAGGTGGGTAAAGTTCGTCGCG
>OJOC01000197.1_pt1 | contig 21683 bp, 16 predicted proteins | sample 1598151 | NCBI WGS metagenome assembly OJOC01 (sample SAMN03922459, study PRJEB24848) | human gut metagenome | isolation source: stool sample | host: Homo sapiens | place: Germany | collected 2009-11 | reverse complement strand
GGTAATGGTAAACGGATCATTAACCTCATCAGGATCGAGCGTCATTCCATCTCCTATTCCACCCTTTTTCTTGCCAGATGCCTCCTTGTCAGCCTCAGCATTTCTTCCTACAGAAGAATCCTTGCCACCGATAACCGAAGCAATGACACGGGCACCATGCTTGCGGAACTGCACGGTCTGGCGGCGCAACTTATGCGATTTCAACTCTACGAAAGTTTCCGGATTCAACCTACCGCCATTCACCATGATAGAGAAGTCACAATAAGTTTCACCCTCCTTAGAGCCTACAATGGCAATCGTCTGTCCGGCATCCACATGCTGTCCAACCTTAACCAGGTTCTCGGCATTGTTGGCATAAACGGTTTCCAGACCGCAATCGTGGCGCACCACGATGACATTACCCATTGATTCCGACTTTCTGGAAAGTCGCACATAACCTTCGAGCATCGCCTTGACAGCATCGCCTTTAGAGGTAGAAATACGCAACACATGATTGTTCAGAAGGGTTGCTTTGCCCACAGGAAGCGGGAAGGAATATTCCTTAGCACGGAATATCTCAAAGTCTACATTAAATGCCTGACTCTGGGCAAAGAGACCGGGTGTTGCAATACTCACCTGCTGCTGTTCGGCTGCCGTGAATACATTTTTAGCGGGCATAAAGCTGCTCAGCGAGAACACCATGAGTCCTGCCACAGCCAATAGCCGCAATCCTTTTTTCATTCTTTTCATTATTTACTTTTTCTTTCTGATTTTCAAAATATTCTATAAACTATAAACTATTAACTATTAACTGAAAAACATCCATTTCTCCCTCTCCGTTCTTACAGAAAAGGAAAAATGGATGTTATCTTGAAAACTATCTGATACTTACCTGCTACCAGGCTTTTACTTCAACAAGATGCCTGTATAGATTCTGCCACTCTCGATACCCAGCTTTCTGGCAGAGAAGAACTCATCGCTGTGGGCAAAGGTACAGATGCCACAATCCTGGATATTCTCTTCGGCCACTCCACAATGCAGAAGAATCTGTCTGTTGCAGAGCGGAAGATTGAGATGCCATTTCAGCGGCTGCACGATATTACCCTCAGCTGCCAGGCGCTCACGCTCAGCAGGATCAACCGAGAAGGCGGCATTAGGACGCTGCTCGGCAATCTCTTCCATAGGGAAAGCTGCCTGCTCGAACGCCTCGTAAACTTCATCGCCCACCTCGAAATGGTCAAGCGAAATGCCCGGACCTATCACCGCCTTCAACTTCTTCGGGTCGGTAAGATAGGTAAACGCCATCTCCTGAATGGTTTTATGCACGATGCGAGCCAGCGTACCACGCCAGCCGGCATGGATGGCAGCCACAGCATGATGCTCCTCATCATAAAGAAGCACAGGGATACAATCGGCAGTAGAAACACCGATACATACACCTTTCTGGTCAGTCATCACGGCATCTACACCTTCGAGCACCATCTTGCGGATATTCTCAGGCATGGTGAGAAACTCGCCGGCAATATTGCGCACCTCTACTCCATGCACCTGATGGGGCATGATGATATGGTCGGTAGTGATACCAAGCTCAGCTGCCAGACGCTTGCGGTTCTCGGCAACATGCTCGGCAAAATCGCCGCAATATTCGTTGATATTGAATTCGCTATAGTTGCCCTGGCTCACTCCGCCCTTGCGGGTAGTAGAGAAAGCCATGACACCAGAAGCTACCTGATATTCTTTGATCATAACATTTATTCGTATTCGAAATCATCGAGGTCGTCAACATCCTCGATTTCATCCTCATCAATATATTCTACTACATCCTCGCCCTCTGCAGCCAGTTCCTGCTGGAAGCGAGACATATCCTTGTCACGGTGAACAAGCGTATCTTCGGCAGTAATCTCCTGAAGCTTGTTGCTCTCAGAATTGAGTTCCTTCCAGAGCACGTCCTTCAGTTCCTGAATACCCTGTCCGGTAACAGAGGAGATGAAGACCACCGGAAGATCGGTAGGCAAAGTTTCCTTGAGCATTTCAATCAGTTCTTCGTCGAGCAGATCGCACTTGGTGATAGCCAGCACGCGATGCTTGTCGAGCATCTCTGGATTGAAGTTCTTCAGTTCACCCAGCAATACTTCATATTCTTTCTTGATGTCGTCAGTATCGCCCGGAACCATGAAGAGCAGCAGAGAGTTGCGCTCAATATGGCGGAGGAATCGCAAGCCCAAACCTTTTCCTTCGCTCGCGCCCTCGATGATGCCAGGAATATCAGCCATGACAAAACTCTGGTGATCGCGATAATCTACGATACCCAGCGATGGTTCGAGCGTAGTAAACGGATAGTTTGCAATCTTAGGACGGGCACTTGATACGGCACTCAGCAAAGTTGACTTACCGGCATTAGGGAAACCTACCAGACCTACATCGGCAAGGAGCTTGAGCTCCATGATGATGGTCATCTCCTGCATAGGTTCGCCCGGCTGTGCATAGCGAGGAGCCTGGTTGGTAGAGGTACGGAACTGGAAGTTGCCCAATCCGCCACGACCGCCCTTGAGGAGCAGAACTTCCTGCCCGTCATAAGCCACATCGCATACAAACTTGCCTGTTTCGGCATTATATACCACGGTACCGCAAGGCACATCGATATAAATATCCTTGCCATCGGTTCCATGACACTTATCACGGCCACCATTTCCACCATGCTCGGCAAAGAAGTGGCGCTGATACTTGAGGTGCAGCAACGTCCAGTAGTTATGGTTGCCGCGGAGATAGATGCTTCCTCCACGTCCGCCGTCGCCACCGTCAGGACCGCCGTTAGGCTGGTACTTTACGTGGCGCAGGTGCATGGAGCCCTTGCCACCCTTACCAGAGCGGCATTGTATCTTTACGTAGTCTACGAAATTGGATTCAGCCATTTTTATATTATAATGTTATTCAAGTTTCGCAAGCTCAGAAGTTAAAGGAGTTATCGTTCCTTACGGTCGCTGAGGAGTTAGCTCCTTTAACTTCCTGATATGCGAAAGTTCACTAATTAGAGATTGTCGATTACATTGCAAACACGAGCGAAGATCTCATCTACAGTACCGAGACCCTCGATGTGGTGATGAATGCCTTCCTTCTCATACCAGTCGATGAGCGGAGCAGTCTGTGTATGATAAACATTGAGACGCTTCTTGATAGTCTCCTCGTTATCATCAGAACGGCCGCTTTCCTTACCGCGGTTAATCAGGCGAGCCATCAGCTCATCCTCAGGAACAGCCAACTCAATCATCGCAGCAATCTTATGACCACGCTCAGAAAGCATCTTCTTCAGAGCCTCAGCCTGTGGAGTGGTACGTGGGAAACCGTCGAAGATTACACCAGCGTGATCCTTACCGAAGCTATCGTATACACTTGCGAGGATGTCAATCATCAACTCGTCTGGAATCAACTGACCATTGTCGATATAACCCTTAGCTGTCTTACCAAGTTCTGTACCGTTCTTGATTTCGTTACGAAGTACATCACCTGTAGAAATGTGACCGAGACCATACTTCTCGATCATCTTGTCGCTCTGTGTGCCTTTACCTGCACCTGGAGCGCCGAAAATTACGATATTTTTCATTTTTACCTTAATATATATATAAAATATTTATGTTGTGTCAGAAACTTAACTATATTTATTAACCCACTTCTGCCCCTTTGGAGACAAAAGAACTGCAAAAACAATTCCAAAGAGAACTGTTACAACGCCTAAGAAAAATAATGCATCCATTTTATGTCCTCCTATTTTTCTACAATGGTGTAGATGTCGCGGAGGTTTCTGCCTTCTTGGTCATAATCCAATCCATATCCTACGATGAAATCGTTAGGGATTTCCATAACAGCATAGTTGATATCAAGATCAACCTTCAAGTTGCCTGGTTTCACGAGGAGGGAACAAATTTCGATGCTGGCTGGGTTCATCTTCTTCAGGTCTTCAATCATGTGAGCCATGGTGAAACCGGAATCTACGATGTCCTCTACGATAACCACGTGGCGGCCTGCCAAATCCTGGTTCAAACCCATCAGGGTCTTCATGCTGCCCGTAGAGGAGGTACCCTCGTAAGAAGCATACTTCACGAATGAAATCTCGCTTGGCACGGTAATCATTCGCATCAAGTCGGCTGCAAAGATAAATGCGCCGTTCAATACTGCCAAGAACACAGGGGTCTTGCCTTCATAGTCCTTGTTCAGACGGTCTGCTACGACCTGTACTTTCTTCAGAATCTCAGCCTCAGGAATCGATGTTTTGAAGCTCTTATCCTTAATCTTTACTATGCTCATAGTCTGTTCTATAATAATATTTTCTGCAAAATTACGAAAAAAACATGAAACTTCGTGCTTTCATCAACTATTTTTTGTACTTTTGCATGAAAATAACCGTTTATCTGCATGGGTTGACAAATTATCACGACAGTTCGCGCAGATAATACTAAGATTATCAGATAATATGAAGATTTTCACAAGCGCTCAGATTCATGAGTTGGATAAATACACCATTGAGCACGAACCTATCAGTTCGCTCAACCTGATGGAACGTGCAGCCAAAGCGCTGACACGCGCCATAGAAGAGGAATGGTCTAACCGCACTCCAGTGGTTGTTTTCGCCGGTCCGGGAAATAACGGCGGCGATGCGCTTGCTGTGGCGAGAATGCTCAGCGAGGATGGATATGATGTAAGTGTATACCTCTTTAATGTACAGAACAAACTGTCGGCAGACTGTCTTGCCAACAAGAAGCGTCTGCTGGATGCAAAGAGAGTGAAATTTACTGAGATTATCACTAACCTGGACCCTCCTAAGCTCAATGCAGAAACGCTGGTGGTAGACGGACTCTTTGGTAGCGGACTCAACAAACCATTGGCTGGCGGATTCGCCGCGATGGTGAAATATATCAACCAGAGTCCTGCCAAGGTAGTAAGCATCGATATCCCTTCGGGACTGATGACCGAGGACAATTCCTATAATATCCATGCCAACATCATCCGTGCCAGTCTGACCCTTACCCTGCAGCAGAAGAAACTGTCGATGCTGATGGCGGATAACCAGCAGTACCTGGGCAGACTGCGCGTTCTCGACATCCGACTTTCCCAGGAATTCATCCAGAATACGGAGTGCCAGTGCCGCATACTCGAAGAGAACGACATCCGTCCGCTCCTGAAATCGCGCAGCGACTTTGCTCATAAAGGCAGCATGGGTAATGCGCTGCTCATAGCGGGAAGTTACGGCATGAGCGGCGCTTCGGTATTAGCCACCAAGGCTTGTCTGAGAACCGGTGCGGGCAAGGTAACAGCCCATACCCCAAAGCGGAATTATGAAATCATGCAGATTTCGGTACCTGAAGCGGTAGTGCAGATGGATGCAGAAGAAACCATATTCAGCGAACCGGTAGATACAGAGATGTTCGATGCGCTGGGCGTAGGTCCCGGATTGGGACAGAACGAGACAACAGCCATCGCCCTCATCGCCCAACTGCGCCGTGCTACCTGTCCGCTCGTCATTGATGCCGATGCGCTCAATATTCTTTCCAGCCACAGGGCGTGGATGCAGCAGTTGCCAAAGAATATCATCATGACACCTCATCCGAAGGAGTTCGACCGGCTTGCCGGCAATGCGAGCAGCAGCTGTACCGAAAGACTGATGAAGGCAAGCGAACTGGCTGAACGACTCCAGGCATACATTATATTAAAAGGACATTATTCTGCACTCTGCCACCCTGACGGAAAGATTGACTTCTGCAGTACGGGCAACAGCGGTATGGCTACAGCAGGCAGCGGTGATGTGCTGACAGGTATCATCACCGGCCTTCTGGCTAGAGGATACAAACAGGAAGATGCCTGTCGCCTGGGTATGCATCTTCATGGTCTGGCTGGCGATCTTGCTGCCAAAGATCTGGGCAAAGAGAGCCTCATCGCCAGCGACATCATCCAGTATCTTCCGAAAGCATTTCTCAGATTGGAAGAATAATTATCAAGAAAATAAGAATATCCATAAAAGTCAGGAGTTCTCGGCTTCTGACTTTTTTACTTGTTTCTGCGCATCATAGAACCTTACTTCCAAGGTTCTCCTCAAATCATCGCGACGGTCCATATTCAACTTTTTGCGGATATGGCAACGCTGGCTGGTGATATTTGATTCACTCTTATTGAGTTCTGCACAAATTTCCTTTAAAGTATGCCCCTGAAGAATCAGCTTGCATATTTCCTTTTCGCTGAACGTAAGCCCATCACAAACCTGATCCCACGCCACTCTATCCAATTCTTCATTAAACAGATGTTCAGAAGCATGGGTTATAATCTTCTCCCGGACATCAGGAGTCAGACGCTTCATCAGGCTTTCTGCTGCTTCCGGTTCATTATCCTTCAAATCGGCAAGCATATTCAACGCCTTGTTTTCAACCCGAGCCATCCGTTTCGGCTGGCGCAACCCCTTGGTTACAATACTCATATTATATACTGCCACATAAACCAGCATCATGAAACCCAGAAAAATCGTCTTCATACTGAACAGAGCTGGCACAAGCGGAGTGCTGAACAGGTATATCAGCAACATCGGTATCATACCCACCGTGATGATGATACAAGTCTTATATAAGGTTTGGCTCAACGCTGTAATAGCCAGGATAAAGACGACAAACAGGTTGCAGATAACGCTCAAATTATCATTAGCAAAACCGAAATTGATGCAAAATACGCTATCAAGAGCCAGTTTGGCGAACATCAGAAAGTAAAGAGAAGAAATACCTTTCACGAAAGCTATCTTCCGTTTCCAGACCAGGAACTGCAGGATGCAGAACACGAATGTATGCAAGCCACAGAGGCTTAAACCATAAGGTTCTTTCACAAGCAGAAAGAGCATAATATGATAAGGTATGATAACCAGCTCGCTTATCGTCAGAAGTAGAAAGGCGATAACGCGTCGGCGATCTACCACACCACAATATTGAGGGCATAAATGATGCTCTACCCTCACTATCAGGTTTACAATGTCATTCTTCAGTTTCATTTCGTTTTGGTTATTTTCTTAAATCTTGCTTATGCTTTCGTAAGTCAAACGGCTCTTTTTCTTGGAAATTGCCATTTTTTTAGGGATTTATTGATTCCGGCTGCAAAATTACAAATAATATAAGAAATCCTTGTTCAATTATCAGAAAATCGTACAACTTTAACGATTTTAAGCATAAATCAGTGTACTATTTTGTTAAAAAGGGCATTTTTCAGTATTTTTCAGTGCTTAAAAATTTGGTTGTATCCAATATTCGTTCTACTTTTGCACCCGAAATCCAACGATATGAGATACAGATGAACTAAAAAGTAAGTTGAAAGTAAACTGAAAGGAGAAAAGGAACAGTTGAAAGTAAGCTTCAGAAAACAAGAGTTCTCAGTAGATTCAGGTATTGGTGATCATTATAAATATAAAAGAGTATACGAAAGTAAAAGGTGATTCTAAATCACTCAATGTATTTTTAAAAAAGAAAAGTTTAATTGAGGTATGAAGAAAAGGATTTTAATTGCGTTAGTAGCACTCGGCAGCCTTATCAGTCCTGCTCTAGCGCAGGAAGCTGCGGTAAAGACCAACTTGCTGTATGATGCAACGACAACCATGAACTTGGGTGTTGAATTCGGTCTTTCTCCAAAATGGACACTTGACGTATCCGGAAACTACAATCCTTGGACGTTTTCAAAGAACAAGAAATGGAAACACTGGCTCGTTCAGCCAGAGGCCAGATACTGGTTCTGTAACAAAATGATGGGTTCATTCATCGGCTTCCATGCCTTGGGTGGATCGCACAACATCGGTGGCATGGATCTTGACTTCAAGTTCCTGGGCACTGATTTCTCTAAGCTGAAAGACTATCGGTATGAAGGATGGTTTATCGGTGCAGGTGTAGCTTACGGCTACGCTTGGGCTCTCTCGAAACATTGGAATCTGGAAGCTGAACTTGGTGTAGGCTATATCTACTCTAAGGCAGATAAGTTTAACTGTGCTCAATGCGGAGATAAACTTGAAGATGACAAGGCACACAACTATGTGGGCCCGACGAAAGCAGCCCTCAACTTAGTGTATGTTTTTTAAAAAGAATCAGTGATGAATACATATAATATAATAGGTAGTATGTTCGGAGCCTTGCTTATCGCTCTTCCTATAGCAGCCGATAATACCCAGCAGGCTTACAAGAATCTGAAAATCCAGAATAAGGCAATCAGAAAGGTTGGCAACCAGGTGAAAGTGGCTATGGACTTGAACCTCGACCAAATTCAGCTTGCCAGCAACAAAGGTCTCATCTATACCCCAATGATCCTCAACGAAAAGGATACACTCTTCATGCCGAGCGTTGAGGTGATGGGTAAAAAGAGATATATTTACTATCAGCGTAACAAGAAAACGGCTACGGCAAACCCACTCATCGTGGCACTCCGTAAGAACAAGACAGCACAGACGCTTCATTATGAATACGCCGCTCCGTTCAGCGACTGGATGAAGAACTCAAACTTCGCCATCAGTAATGATGCCTGCGGTTGCAACCAGCAACTTCTCGACGAAGGTATTCTGAATCCGGAAGGACGTGCATTCGCTACTCCGAAGAATCTCTTCAACGCTTATGTACAGCCTAAGGCAGAAGCCGTAAAGGCAAGAAAGGAGAATGGTTCTGCCCGTTTGAACTTCAAGGTGAACAAGTGGGATATCCTGTACGATTTGGGCAACAATGCCAGAGAACTGGATAATATCCGCAAGACACTCGACCTTGTGAAGAACGATTCGGATGTTACCATCACCAAGATAACCCTCCACGGCTATGCATCACCAGATGGCGGATATGCCAACAACAACAAGTTGTCGCATAACCGTACACAGGCGCTTTTGAAGCATATCCTGAAGACCTATCCTATTTCTTCAAAACTGTTTGCGGCCACAGCTACAGCAGAGGATTGGGCGGGAACCATCAAGTATGTAAATGAGAATGAGATTCCTCAGAAGGAAGCTGCACTTGAGATCATCAACAGCAACATGCAGCCAGATGCCAAAGAGAAAGCATTGCTCAAGAAGGCTCCTCAGGCTTATCGCTATCTCCTGCAGAATGTATGGCCATCACTTCGCCGTACCGACTATACGATAGAATATGATGTTCAGGCATTCAATGTAGAAAAGGCTAGAGAGGTTATCAAGACCCGTCCTCAGAAGCTCTCTCTCCAGGAGATGTATCTGGTAGCCCAGACTTATCCTAAGGGTAGCGCCGAATTCAACAATGTTTTCGACATAGCTGTAAGAATGTTCCCTGAAGATAAACTTGCCAATCTCAATGCAGCCTCAGCAGCCATCGAACGTGGCGACAAGGTGAGTGCAGAGAAATATCTCCTGAAAGCAGGCGACAGCGCCGAGGCAAACAATGCCCGCGGTTGTCTGGCTTCCATGAAGGAAGATTATCAGACAGCCAAGCAATACTTCGAGAAAGCTATTGCCGGTGGTTTGAAGGAGGCGCAGGAAAACCTGGATAAAGTTAACCAGGCACTTTAAAGTAACTATTTACTTTCTATTTATATAAGTATAAGATAAAAGATGATGTAAAATACGATCTGTTTTCAGCGGATTGTGCCAATATGTGCGAAACTTAATTTTGAGAATAAGAATTAATTAAATATATTGTATAACTTTTTTTTGTATTAAGTAAAAAGATTATGAAAAAAATGAATTTGCTCGTAATGAGCTTGGTTTCAGCCGCAGCTTTGTCTTTCACTAGCTGCAGCAATAATGATGATTTGGGTGGTGACAACGCAGGTCAGGCTAAGGTAGATGGTTTCTACATGACTTTGAATGTACAGACTCCAAAGTCAGATGGTACCAGAACTGTAGTTAACACGCCTACAGTGGATGCAACTGCAGCAGAATCAGATGTAACAAGCGGTACAATCTACTTGGTAGATGCTACTGGTAATGTTGTTTTCAAAAAGCCAATCACAGAATCAGACTGGAAAGCAGGTAAGCCAACTCAGGGTAATGATGGTTCTACCCAGATTAAGATTGAAGTAGATAAGGTAGTTGCAGGTCAGACATACAAGGTATATTTCTTGGCTAACGCCGACAGCGAAGACCCATTGAACAGCACATTCTCAACTACAGCAACTACAGATAATAAGTTCGTAGGCGACTATGCAAAAGCCAACAATTTTGCTATGTTCAACCAGAACGATACACAGGTAGATGGTAACGGTTATACAGTAACCTTCATCAAGGCTAACAATAATGAAGCTAACCCAGCAAAGGTTAATTATAAAACAACACCTAATGCTCCTATCAAGGTTGAACGTGTAGTAGCTCGTATCGATGCTCCAACTACTAGCAAGTCAACAGTTCTTGCAGAAGCTCCAGCTGATGCATCAGCGGCTTTGAAGGTAGCAATGAAGGATGCTAAGGAGAAGGTAGCAGAGATTAAGTTGTTAAACTATGCTGTTTCTAACTTGGCCAACAAGTCTTACGTAATGCAGACTTGGAATTCTTCTGACCTTGTCATTCCTAATGACAAAGAAGGCTTCAGCTACATCCAGCCAACAGCAGCTTTCGGTGGCAATTACGATTACAAGGATGGTGGTTTCACTACTACAGAAGCAACCAAGGTAAACTACGTATTCGAGAATAACTCTACAACTGCTCCTACAACCATGTACTTCGAGTATCAGATTAAGTTGGATGACAGCAAGTTTACTGGTCCTGCAGACTTCAAGGATGATACATTCTATCGTTACAACAACGTTATCTACACCTCTTTCGCTCAGATCTTCGAAGATTACAAGGATGTAACAAACCTCTTCGGCGAAGGCAAGAACCCAGGTACAATGAAGGAAGAATTGAGTAATGCCATCAAGGACGAAGCAACGTTGGCAAAGTTCCGTCAGGATTACAACATTGAAGTATTCAAGGGAGGTAAGACATACTACAAGCATGTTATCAAGGACAATTACATCGGTTATGCTAACGCTATCCAACGTAACAGCATCTATCGCCTCAATATTAACAACATCTTCAACGTAGGTGCCCAGGTACCTAATGGTACTCCAACAGAGAATGATTTCTACTATCTCAACGTTACTGTTACTGTTAACCCTTGGGTTCTCAACGAAGATAACGTTAACTTGCAGTAATATTCCGTCAAACCAGACAGATAAAATATAAATACTTATATATATACCAATACTCTCGGGGGAGCAATCCTCCTCCGAGAGTTTATCAATCAAACGTTCGTTCTGAAAAGAACGAAAACATTCTTAAAAGATAACTAACATTGCCGCCCATGTATAAAAGGCGGGAGATACAAAGACGTGCCGTCATACCCCTAACCCGAAAGACTGGCACTTTTCATCCTTAGATAATAACGATGCCGAAGGCAACGAAACAGAGAGCTGATGAAGCAAAGATATTCGCTACCTACGGCACTCTCTATATAAAATAAGTAAAAGTAAAAGATTATAAAAGATAAAGAATATGGCACATTTCCTCAACAACAAATGTTGCAAGCTGGTTTGCATCTCAGCCATCGCACTCACTTCTCTTTCATCATGCATGAAAGATGATATCACGGGCTGCCCTACAGCTAAGTTGTCGCTCAAATTCGACTATACTTATAATGTAAAAGAGGCAGATGCTTTCTCTGCTGAGGTGAAGAACCTCAACGTTTATGTGTTCGACAAGAATGGTAAGTTCGTAGATAACTATACCGAGTCGGCTGACAAGTTTGAAACAGGTCATAAGATGGAAATCACAGACCTGCAAGCAGGCAAGTATACCTTCGTCTGCCTGGCTCGTGACAAGCAGCCTGCCGCAATGGGAACAAGAGCCGAAGGTGATGATGAGACAGAGTTTAGCTTTACTAAACTTACCCCAGGTATCTCTACCATCAATGACCTGCAAGAGGAAATGGGCAAAAAAAACGAAAAAGAATCCGTTAACGACAAGCACTTCACCGCCCTCTATACCGCACAGGACTCCCTCAACTTTGATGGAGAAAACGATGTGCAGGGAAAATTGAGTCTGATGAAGTGTACCAAGACATACCGCGTGGTGATGCTTCCATTCGAACCCGACCAGGAAGGATTCACAGCCGAAAACTTCGATGTAGAAATCAAAGGTTCCGCTGCCCTACTCGACTATAAGGGCGACAAGGTAAAGCCAAAGGCAATCACCTATCTTCCTTATGAGAAGAAACTGGTAGAAAACCACAGCGGCAAGACCGAGGTAGAAGGCGAATACGTAGAAAAGGCGCTGGTTTACGACCTGTCATCATCACGTATGTTCGAAACCAAAGATGACAACAAGAGTCGCGCTGCCGACGGATCCAGCCAATATGATGACAAGCGCATCGTCATCACCGACAAGCGCATCAACAAAGTCATCTTCAACCACTCCCTGCCTTGGTTCCTCTCACTCTGCGCCAGCGACCGCTACGGCAAAGACTGGAGCGACCAGCAGTATCTGGACCGTCAGGACCATTACACTCTGGTATTCTACGTGCCAGCTCCAAGTTCTACCTACAGCATGGATGCAAGAATCAAGGTAAACAACTGGGTTCTGAATCTTCAGAATGCCGACCTGGGAAAATAAGAAAAGAAAGAAGTATAAGTAAAAGAAAGAAAACATGAAACGCTATCAATCTACTCTGACCAAGATGACACGCCCAGTGTGTATGGCACTCGCTGCTTTGCTCATGGTAGGCGCAATGGCATCCTGTTCAGAGAATGAAAATACAGAAACAGCTCCAGGCGACAAAGCCTATCTGAGCCTCAGTTTCTCTACCGGCACCGGAAACAGTACCAGAGCCGGAGAAAGCCATACGGAAGATGCGCTCGCAAATAATGAAAGTAAAGCTGACCCAAACTCAGAGAGCGACATTCATAGCATCAAGGTATGGGTGTTTCAATCTGGCACAAACGAAGATGCCAATCCTATCGCATATAAGGAAGAAGCATTGAAAGATATTAATGGCAGCTACAATTTGCAGCTACGTTTCTTAAGAAAGATAGCAGGAAAAGAGGTAGAAAATATCGACCTCTATATCCTGGCTAATTCAGAAAGTACCAATATAGAAAGCAAGTTGAGCGGTAAGGATTTCAGCAGCATCACCCGCAAGGAGTTGCAGAATATCAGCTTTGACTCTACTTTTGGCATTCAGGAAAATGGTAATCCACAGAACACAAAAGTTCCTGAAACAGGTCTCCCTATCTCTCGTGCCATCACCAACATTTCTGTAGAGAAACATGTTGGAACAACCGAAGCAGAGGCAGAAACCAAAGGCATCAAGATTCCTCTGGTTCGCGCCGTTTCCAAGCTCCACTTCTACTTTGCCCGCAAAACGGGCATAAAAAATGTAAAGGTTACCAGTATCGAGGTGGAAGGAAACACCATTCCTACCGCCAGCTACATCTTCCCTGATGAGACTGAATACAAAGAGAATGGTTACAACCAGGACGTTACTAGCAACAAATACAACGTAAACAGTAACGGCTATGTATCAACTGTTTTGAAACTGAATGGTGTTGAGACTGATAACATCAAGGAAGTGGAGGATCCTGAGAGTTTCATCAAAAAGAGTAATCAGTCTGCCCAGGAATATCTGGATGCCTTTAAGAAAGCAGGAATTGCTTCCCACAACCTGTGCTATCTCCGTGAAACCACCAAGGCAATCAAAGGAAAGATTCATTATTCTTTAGGCACGGAAGAAAAAAGCATTGACTTCAGTATCCCAACAGACGGTAAAGCCATCCGCAACCGCGAACTGGTAGTTTACGGTTACTTCCTCAACGGACAGATGGGCATGCTCACCGTTACTCCAACCATAAAAGAATGGCAAGATGGTGGAACGTATGATTACATCGATGCATCAACAGAAGTGATATTTCCTGATGCCGACAAGACTGATTGGGGCTACAAGGTATATTATGGTCAGCCACAACGCGGTCCGATGATTACACTGAAGGACATCGACACCAAAGGAGCACCATGGATTCTCCAGACAGACAACCCACTTTTCGGATTCGTAGAATGTAATGCGGATGGAAGTTATAAAGATGGACAGTCGGCCGACAGCTACAAGATAAAAAGCTACATCATCAACAAGGAAGGTGCAAAGAAAACCCTCTACTTCTATGTTGTGCCCAAGAACCGACTGGATATGGCTCAGCCACACAACGTAAGAGCACATGTGTTCCTGACCAAGAATCCAAACGAAAGGTTTGTTCTCAATCCTGATTTCAAACTGAAGGGATGTACCACCGGAGAAGATGCGGGCAAAGACATTCACTTCGAACAAGTATTATAAAGACATAAGAAAACAATATCCATCATGAAGAAGTTATATAAAGACATAAGATTCACGAAAGGCATCTTGACCCTGACGGCAGGTTTGCTCATAGCTGGATGTTCGGCTGAAGACGAGCTGGGAAACAACTCGTCAGCACAACAGCTGAACATGATTCCTATGGTCAACGACCTGCAGAAGTCAAGAGCAAATGATGAGGACGCGCTTCATGAGAAGACCTTGTCAAAGCTTGACTTCAAGATGTTCGAGCCGGAATCCGGCAAGTGCTGTGTCAATCACCAGAGTTCAAGTCCTGCAGAAAAACAGGCAGAAGTATTGGGCAAAGACAACTGGAAGGTGGATCTCAACCTACAGGAAGATCATTCCTACAACTACTATGCCGTAGCCAATGCCCAAGCCGATCTCAGCAAGAAGACTCTTGAAGAGTTGCAGGCAGCCACCCAGCAGGACAACGAAATCTGGCAACCCTATCCTCAGGCAAAAGACAAGAAGTTTCTGATGAGTGCCAAGGGGCAGTATATCATCAGCAAAGACCCTATACAGGATATTCCTGTAGAATTGGTGAGAGCGGCTGCCAAGATTAAGCTGAATCTCTCTTCATCAGTAAACGGCTACAACATGACAAGCGTAAACTGGAAGTTTCTCAACTACAACACCAATACTGCTGTATTTGCAGGCCAGACAGCTACGCCAAACATCATGAGCAACAACGCAGATAACATGGTGGATAAAGATAAGATAGAAGCCAACAAGTGCTCAGTAACAACCTACAGTTATTCCACCACCTGGACCAGCCAGGAGAATGCTCCGAAAATTGCCGTAAAGGTCGTTTTCGAAAGCACGGATGGCAAGAATGAAAAAAGGGAAAAAGAGCTGACCATACCCGTTCGTGACCCAAAGGGAGAAAAGAAGCTGGAACGCAACTACATCTATACGGTAAATGCAGACATCAAGCGTCTCAAGGATAGTATAAACATTGATTACAATGAAGAATTGGGCTATCTGAAATGGGCTATCACCAAATGGACTACGGGAGAAGATACTGAAGTAGATGCTGATAAGGCAAGCTATCTGGTGGTATATCCTACGAAGCTGGATATAAAGGGAGTAGAAACTGACAACCAGGCAGATAAAACCATCCAATGGTTTGCTTCAGAGACTTGCCAAATCAAGGATGCCAAAGCATACTATTACAACAGATATGGTAAAGAAAACGGATGTGACTGCGGACAAATCCTGGTAGGACATGACGGTAGCTATACTGACAAAAAGAGAGGCTGGATAGACCTTCATGCAGGACTACCTATAAACAACACTATCGTATATGGCTCGTTTAAGGTTTATGTCCCTGATTCAGATAAGGAACAGGAAGTCTTTTTCAGAAAGTATCCTGCCATCTATTCGATGAATTTAAAAAGCAGCGGAACCACTGATGCTGAATGGCAATATGACAATCGTCTTTATACCGTACAATTTGCCAACAACAAGAAGGCAAATGACTATGTCGTAGCCAAGCCGGTGGTTAATGAAAATCATAAATCCACAGACAACACGGTTTCACCAGCGTTTATCATTGCTTCAACCACAAAGAGTAACAGCAATAAGGTAGCCCGTTATCAAGATGCTATAGACTACTGCAGTAAGTATAGCGAAAGTGCAACAACCCAGAACAACAAGACACTTCAACTTAATGGTTGGCGACTTCCTACCAGAGAAGAAGTGAAGAGAATATACGAGTTGGCTAAAGATGACAAGGCGGTGGGACAACAAGTACTGAAGGGTGCGTACTATTGGACGTTAGACGGTAATAAGTCTGATTATAATAACTACAAGCAGCAAGATGGCACCTACGTGCGCTGTGTCCACGATTTGACTCTGGATGAAATTGAAGATATTGAGAATCAACAATAAAGAAGGATAGTAACATGAAAGAAATAAAATTATATATCGGAATCATAGCAGTGCTGTTAACAACCATGTTGACAGCCTGTTCCGATTCTATGGTTGACAACGACCCTTCTACGACCAGTGAAACAGAAGAAGGTTACTATAAAGCCAGCTTCAGAATAGCCATCCCCAGTTTCGAAGAGAACGCAACCCGAAGCACCGTGTTCCTCAATGAAGGTATCCGAAACAAAGAAGCCATGAAGCTGTTCTGCTTCGACAACAAGGGACAGTTTGTGGGCTTAGGTAAAATACAGGATTTTACTGCGGTTCTTGGATTCAGAAGAGATAACGACGGAAACTATCATGAAGTTGACAAGAATGGCAATTACACTGGAAGCATCACCCATAACCCAGCAGAAGGAGTGAACGGCGGAGGCATCAAAACCAACGGAAGCACAGAGCCAAAAGAATTTTCGGCAATGATTCCGAACAACACCTCACGTATCCATCTGGTGGCGAATACAAGCAGTGTTTACCAGACCATCAATGAAAGCGATCAGTGGAAATGGGCAGGCATGCATGAGAACCTACTCATGACTACTTTCGAGACCAATCACACGGAAGACCAGTCTGTCATCATGCGCTACTGGGGATATATCAAAAAAGATAATCCTAAACAGCTGAAAGAATATCTGAGAAAAGATACACAAAAGAATGATTATATCATTCATCTCATAAGAGACAGGGCTAAGATTTCGGCAGAATGGAGTGCAGATGCAAAAGCAAAAAATCCCAATCTCGTAAACGACTTCAAATTGACCGTTGTCAACGGACTCTCCTACGGCACCCTGGCTCCATTCGACAGAAATCATCTGGCATTTACACCCACAACGGGTAATTCATCCTGGATATGGGATGTAGATTATGTTACGCCACCACTTGACGGAAGCAGACTGAAGGGTGATAACACCCAGATGTTTAACCCTACGGGCGTATTCGAAGATGCCAACCTGCCATCAGCACCTTCAAAGGTTCTGTTGTTGCATAACGGAAAGTATTATCTGATATACCTGCAGGATAAAAACAACAAACCATACCAGATCAAACGAAACTATGAATATAAAATCATCATAGATAAGCTGGACGAAAGCTGGGGATATGGCAACCATGAAGATGCCTTGAAAAGTGCTCCTGTCAACAACCCATGGATTACCATACAGCAAATCGTGCCTGGTGTTACTAATGGCAATGAAGAGCTGAAAATTAAAGATGGAAACTATCAGTTTGTACATTCGGGCGAAGGCACACAGCAGACAATCAGCTTTACCTATAAAGGTAATGACGCTGCCAGCAAGCAGGCTTCTGATTTCAAGGCAATATGGACAGAAAATCTGGCATACGCAGAAGATGCCCAGCCTGTGGTTTCAAGCTATAGATACGATAGCAATACCCAAACGGGTACTGGTACCATCACATACAACCTAGGAATCATAGATGATAACTGGCGAGAAGGAACCATCCACCTCTACGATACCAAAAAGCATGGATTGAGCATCAATATCCATCTCTACAGCATCAACGAGGTGCAATATCAGGTAAATGCTCCTGCCAACATCGGAACAAAAGCAAATGCCGAGGCGGAATTTACCTTTACCGTTCCTGCCAACTATCCGAAGGAGCTGTTGCCAGTAACCGTGAAGTTTGCATCGGGCGATGTAATTCCCGAGGGCTGTGACATAGAGTACAGTTCTACAAGGGAGCTTAACAAGACCTGGGACTGCTGGTATGTATTCAAGGCTGGTGAAGCCGGCAAGACATATTCCTTGAACTTGAAAAACGTTCATCAAAACGCTACTGGCAATGCTACCTACTACGTGAAGATGGACAATGCCAATCAAGGACAAGCAAAGGAGTATGAATTCACCTATCAGTAGTAAGTTTAAGAAAAGTTTAGTTCATATATCTGTATCGGGGCGCATATCGTTTCAAAATTTAAATGCCCCCAAATATCAATGAAATAGGTAATAAAATAATTATCATTTACTATACAAATAGTATGCGGGAACCAATAAATTAAACTAGACTGGTCGTTGGAACTGTAGTTGCCGAGGTGATCTCACCTTCTATAGTTCCGCGGCTTTTTTTATATAAAAAACCTTGCCACTTTCAATTTAATTTTGTAATTTTGCACCCGTTAGTAATATCATTAATTCCAATATAAAGATGATGGCAAGATTCATATTCCTCAGTTTCTTCATGCTGGTTGGAGCCTTAGCCCCAACCAAGGCTCAGAACAGTTTCCCATACCCTGCTCTGCCAGACAGTCTGCGCAGCGTAGAGCAACGCGCTACATACCTGAGCGAGCACTATTGGGACAACTTCAACTTTTCCGATACCCTGGAACTGGCAAACAAGGAGATGGCAGAACAGGGCTTTGTCAACTTCATCGATATTCTGGCACGTTTCGACCAGGAAATAGCCCAGAAGGGTATTGCTGCCTTTACAGCCAAAGCTTACCAGCAGAAGCCATCTAAAGAGAAGTTTGAAAGCCTCATCGAGCATTATTATGAGAACCCTGAGTCGCCCATGCGCAACGACAGGGTATATGCCCTATTTCTGGAAGACATGGCTAAATCGCCATACTTCGATGTAACCGAGAAAGAAAGAATAGGATTTAAAGTGAAACAGGCAAGAAAGAACTTGCCTGGCACACAGGCTACCAACATCAGTTTTATGCTGGAAGACGGCAAGACTCATCAGTTGAGCGATTACCGGGAAAAGAAGGTTATCTTATATTTCTACGATCCTGACTGCGAGAACTGCCACAAGATATCTGCATGGCTCGACAAACAGACAATACCAGCCGGCTTCAGTCTGCTCCGCATCGTAGCAGATAACCGCTTGAGCACGATTTACGGGCTCAAAGCCATGCCAACCATTTACCTGTTGGATAAAGAGAATAAGGTGATATTAAAAGACTGTACACCGGAACAGCTCATGGAAGCATTACGGGGAAATGAAAACAGAAAGTAAAACTAGACTGGTCGAAAGAAGCGACATCTGTTATTGAATAAACATATCATTTACTATTATTTACTATCAATTGTCTTAACTTCGTATATTATATATCAACATACCATTCATTATAATTGTAACTTCATATCATTTATTATATATCTGAATTGCATTTTACTATTTATATGTATCTTAATTAGCTCGGGAAGAGTCATACTTCAACTTGAACTCCTCACGGGCGTGATCATTGCGCATTACAACAATCACATAGTCACCATCCTTAACTGTTCCTACCTTGGCAACAAGCGTATAATAACCATACTGACCAGACTTTCCATAATCACCTGTTTCGGTAATGATTAACTTCTTGCCAACCAACTGAGTTGCAAACTTGATATTTGTACCTTGGTCGAAGATTACATTCTTATGAGTCAGCATCAGCTGACCACCCGGAAGAACCTTGCAAACCAACTTCTCATCATTCTCAGCCTTACTGTTAGACTCCTCGCTTACGGCAGAGCCCGCAGTCATGGAATAGCTGAGCAAAGAGAAACCTGACTCATCGGTGGTAACGCGACTAACTGTTTCACCCGTTTCATCGTCAGATGCACTGCAACTAACAAATCCTATTGTCATCATAGTCATAGCGATGACCATCATAAAATACTTCTTCATAGTTATACCATTTACTAATTGTTTTCATTATCATTTAAACCAGTCATCTTCAGATTCCAGCCTTTCGGCCATTACCATCCGATGCTTTTAAAAACAAACACCTTTCGGTTTAAATCATCTTTTACAATTACACAAATGATATGTTGGGAGGAGTGATATCATTTACTATTGGTTATCATTTACTATTGGTTATCATTTACTATTGCATATCATTTACTATAGGGCTTATACCCCTCTTACATGTCCTGTTCTTTCGTTTGAACATTGCAAATATAGGAAAAAAGTCAATAGGATGCAAGTTCTCTTAGTTAAATAATGTAAAGATTTTCATGTTATCGTGCACAATACGCATTACATGCTGACAGATTGTATGATTGCGAGAAAAAAGGGGATAAAACAAAAGCGGGAACCCTTTCGGATTCCCGCTCATATCTTGTGTTGTAAAATCTCGAAGATTAGTCGAGGTTAGCCAACTTGTTGTCAGAATGAAGAACATCCTTGATCTTGTGGCTATAGAGGTCAACCATGTACTCACGAGCCTTACCGCAGTACTGACGTGGGTCGAAGTACTCTGGGTGAAGAGCCAATGTCTCACGAACACCTGCTGTGAAAGCAAGACGAGAGTCAGAGTCGATGTTAATCTTGCAAACAGCGCTCTCAGAAGCCTTAGTCAACTGCTCCTCTGGGATACCAACTGCATCTGGCAACTTACCACCGAACTTGTTGATGATTTCAACATACTCCTGAGGAACTGAAGAAGAACCGTGGAGAACGATAGGGAAACCAGGAAGCTGCTCCTCAACTGCTGCCAATACGTCGAATGCCAATGGAGGAGGAACGAGGTGACCAGTCTTAGGGTCACGTGTGCACTGCTCTGGCTTGAACTTGTAAGCACCGTGAGAAGTACCGATAGAGATAGCCAATGAATCAACACCTGTACGTGTAGCGAAATCTACAACCTCCTCAGGCTTTGTATAGTGAGACTCCTCAGCTACTACGTCATCCTCAACACCAGCGAGGACACCGAGCTCACCCTCTACAGTTACACCGAACTGATGAGCGTAATCAACAACCTTCTTTGTCAATGCAATGTTCTCCTCGTATGGAAGTGCAGAACCATCGATCATTACAGAAGAGAAACCGAAATCTACACAGTCTTTACATGTCTCGAAGCTATCACCGTGATCGAGGTGAAGAACGATCTCAGGATGGTTGCAACCCAACTCCTTTGCATACTCTACAGCACCCTCTGCCATGTAGCGGAGCAATGTAGGGTTAGCATACTTACGAGCACCCTTAGATACCTGAAGGATAACTGGTGACTTCAAGTTTGAAGAAGCCTGGATGATAGCCTGGAGCTGCTCCAAGTTATTGAAGTTGAAAGCAGGAACGGCCCAACCGCCCTTGATAGCTCTTGCGAACATGTCCTTAGTGTTCACAAGACCGATTTTCTTGTAATCTACTGCCATAATTTTACTTAATTTATTGTTTAATGAAACATTCTTTTTTTCTTATATATAATAAGGTGTAGAACTTATGAGGCTCTTTCCTTACCGAGTGCAAATTTACCTTTTTCTTTTGAGACAACAAAATGATAATTCGATTTTTCGTGTTGCAATCGAGTTAAAAAAGTTAATTCCGCACCAATACCCTACATAACACAAAGCTTTTGCTAAACGCAGTTAGCAATTTAACATCTTTACTGAACTTTCGCATGCGGTTCAAGAACGGGCTGAAGGCCAAAAGTTCCAGAAGCAGCACGCCCTGAAAGGGCAGAAGCTCCTAGCCCAGGGCATCGCCCTG
>OJOC01000162.1_pt1 | contig 24351 bp, 18 predicted proteins | sample 1598151 | NCBI WGS metagenome assembly OJOC01 (sample SAMN03922459, study PRJEB24848) | human gut metagenome | isolation source: stool sample | host: Homo sapiens | place: Germany | collected 2009-11 | reverse complement strand
AAAAGGTAACTATCGCGAAAAAAACTGAATACTGAATACTGAATAACCTCTTGGGGCATCATACGCCCGGGTATAATGGCAGCATTTGGGGAAGATAGTACTAGTTTCTCCACTCCGTATAGGTTGTCCTACATGGAGTGGAGAATTTCGTATCGTGTGGAGTATCTTCTATGTCATGACCAGATCCAGGTCCTTTGTGAGTTTTTTCATCGCAGGGTTCTTCTCCATAAGAAGTTCCAGAACTTCATTCTTGGTCAGAACCTTGCCTACCTCTTCCTGGTCGGCAAGGCGGTAGCTGATGCTCAGCTCGCTGTTGTGAAGACCTAAGACGAAAGTCTTGAGAATGCGGTTCTTGATGTTCAAAACGTCGTCTAGTAAGAGCTGGTTGTTGATGATAACCTCTATCTGCGGATAGTTGGTTATCTTCGGTACAATACTCTTCATGCGGTTGGCTAAACCTATGAAATCCAGCTTGTTCTGCATTCTCATGCACATACTGAACCATGTCGCTTCCACCTGCTCCTGGGTGAACTCGTTCTGGTCGCCCGTGATGGTCGCTTTTTCCTCATTGGTATCATCATACGGACTGTGCAGGCGGCGCTGGTTCTCCTCCTTCTTCTTCAGGTTAGAGAAAGTCATGCCGATGCCGCCCAGGTTGATATTCTTGAGTCGTGGCTTGTGAGGCGATGCAGCATCAACTGCTCCGGCAGAGGCAGAATCTTCTGGAGAGGCAGATGCGGCTGCGGTGGCAGATGCAGAATAAGATGCAGAATAAGATGCAGCATTGGAGGCTGCAGAAGCGGCTGTCGGTGCCCCTGACGAAGGCACAGCAGTAGCTGTAGCAGCAGACGCTCCCGGCTGTGATGACCGGTTTTCGCTGCTGCCAGAAGGCTCAGAACCTGCACCCTGAGAGGCAAGCTTAGACTGAGCCAGGAGTTTCTGAAACAGGGATTTTAATCTATTGGGCGTACGCCCCGCACTAGGCACATCCTGATCCTCGGGCTGCGTAATCTGGCCTATCTGTATCAGGGTGAGCTCTACCAGTAATCGCTTGTTGCTGCTGGCGCGGTAATGGATATCGCACTGGTTCATCAGTTCCAGCGCCTTATATAAGAAAGGTGTAGGTGCCTTCTGGGCCTGAGCCTGGAACTTGGCTTTCTGGTCGTCGCTGGTCTCGAGCAGAGGCAGGGTCTGAGGATCCTTCGCCATCATCACATTGCGCACATGCTGGGCAAGCCCCTGTATCATGTTGCCGCCATCGAAACCGCGGCTCAGAATGCCGTCGAGTGTTACCATCATCTCGGCCACCTTATTCTCCAGAGCCAGGTCTACCAGACGGAAATAGTTGTCGCTGTCGAGCACGTTCAGGTCCTCGATCACCTTCTGGTAAGTGATGTTGCCCATGCAGAAGCTGGCAGCCTGGTCGAAGATAGAGAGGGCATCGCGCATACCTCCGTCAGCCTTTTCGGCTATCACGGCGAGCGCCTGCTCTTCATATTGTATGCCTTCCTTCTCAGCCACCATCTTCAGGTGGTTGATGGTATTGGCTACCGTCATTCGCTCGAAGTCGTAAATCTGGCATCGGCTCAGGATGGTAGGCAGAATCTTATGCTTCTCGGTAGTGGCGAGGATGAAGATGACATGCTGAGGTGGCTCTTCCAGCGTCTTGAGAAAGGCGTTGAAGGCAGCTGTAGAGAGCATGTGAACCTCATCGATGATAAACACCTTATACTTGCCCACCTGAGGCGGAATGCGGGTCTGCTCCATCAGAACCTTAATCTGGTCAACACCGTTGTTGCTGGCGGCATCCAGCTCGAAGATGTTGTAGGAACGCTGCTCATTGAAGGCACGGCAGCTCTCACATTCGTTGCATGCCTCGCCGTCTTCACGAGGGTGCTCGCAGTTGATTGCCTTCGCAAAAATGCGGGCACAAGTGGTTTTACCCACACCTCTCGGACCGCAGAAAAGATAGGCGTGCGCCAGCTTGCCGCTCTTCACTGCATTCTTCAAAGTGGTGGTCAATGCACTCTGTCCGACAACCGAATCGAAGGTCATCGGACGGTACTTTCTTGCAGAAACTATATACTCTTCCATTATTTTTTCTTAATTGATGATGCAAAGATAACAAAAAAATATTATCTTTGCAAACAAATTCGGAAGAAATGAGTAAAAAACTTGGTATTATATGGAATTATCTCGCTCATTATAAGTATCTTATAGTGATTGTAGCGGGTGTTCTGGTAGTTGGTGTAGTTGACGACAACAGTGTAAGACAGCACATTAAGTACCAGATAGAGATAGCTACGCTCCGTTCGGAGATAGAAAAGTATCGTGAGCAGTATGAAAACGACAAGCATACCCTGCGCGATATGCAGCATGGTGCGCGGGCATTTGAGAAGATAGCCCGCCAGCGTTATTTCATGAAGGCTGATGATGAAGACATCTTTGTATTGAGTTCGGATATTCCGGAAAAAACTAACGAACAAGATGAAAATGAAACAATTGAGTAAACTGGAAAGTGCTATTTTCTTGCTGGGCGGCGTGCTGATGGTTGTCGGTGCGGCTTGCTTCGCATTTGGTTTTTCACATCCGCAGCTGGTGCAGGTAACGAGCTGGGGGTTCCTGCTGGGCACCATACTCTTCAGTGTAATGCAGGCGATGCAGTTCTATGAGGGACCTTCGCTGGTTATCCACCGCCTGAAGCGCATGCAGTATGTAGCAGACATCTTTTTCGTGCTCTCAGGCATCTCGATGGTAGATACGGTGTATGCTTTCCTGCGCCGCTGGTTTGAGAATTATGAGACCTATATCACCTATTTCTATAATAAGTGGGTAGTCTTCCTCCTCATCGCAGCCCTGCTGGAACTGTATACCACGCATCGCATCTCTCATGAACTGAAGAAGGAAAACAATCAGTAATATAGAAAGGACGAGTAAAAAGCTTTCGGTGGCCAATAGGAGTGCAAACAAAACATAAATCTTGTAAGAATGAATTAAATTGCAGCAATTTATTTCGTCAGTTCAAATTAAGATTGTACTTTTGTTCACCGAAAGTGATATAGATAGCTTATGAATAGAATATTTTACGCATTCATTGCCTTGATGGCACTTGCATCTTGTGCCAACAGTTACGAAATCTCGGGTACTTCTAACGTAAGTACTCTGGACGGACGCATGCTGTACCTTAAGATACTGGAAAACAACGATTTCAAGAACGTGGATTCTTGCGATGTAGTGCACGGACAGTTCCATTTTCAGGGTTCTGTCGACTCTATGAAGATGGCGAATATCTTCATGGATGATGACCCTGTGCTGCCGCTGGTGCTGGAGAGTGGAAGCATTACGGTGAAGCTCGATGATACACAGCAGGTGGTAAGCGGTACGCCTATGAACGATAAACTCTTCGGATTCTTCAAGAAATACCAGCAGATTCAGAATCAGTTGCGCGAACTGGTGCACAAGCACGACCAGGCTATCATGAACGGTAGCGATATGGTGGCTGTCAACAAGCGGCTGAACGAGGAATCCATCCGCCTCTCTGAGCAGGAAGACAAGCTCATCACTTCGTTTGTTACCGACAACTTCAACAATGTGCTGGGACCGGGCGTCTTCTTCCTCGTTACAATGGGCAACCAGTATCCGATGCTCTCTCCTTGGATTGAGGATATCATGAGCAAGGCTACCGACTATTTCAAGAATGATCCTTATGTAAAGGACTATTATAAGAAAGCTCAAGAGAATCAGGAGATTATGAACGGTACACGAGATGTGCAGAGCGGCATGCTGCCAGAGATGGAAGCGGCTCCACAGGTAAATCCTGATGCGGCTCCGGCACCTACAGCCAACGAACTGGCTGCGCCTACGATTCCTGAAAAACAGGAAGGTCAGGAATAGAAACGGGACTCTTTCAAGGTCTTGGGCATTAACATCTTGTAAAACTCTTCATTTTATAAGTTTAGTAATATGAAATTAATCAAGAATGGAACCATTATAAATGAGGGTCGCTCTTTTGTGGGCGACCTCTTGTTGGATGGTGAATTTATCAAGGAGATATATGAAGGCGAGGCACCCCGTGGCAATTACGATGAAGTCATCGATGCCTCGGGGTGTTTTGTTTTGCCGGGAGTGATTGATGATCATGTTCACTTCCGTGAGCCGGGACTTACGCAGAAGGCTGACATCGAGAGCGAAAGCCGCGCTGCTGCCTTTGGTGGTGTAACCAGCTATTTTGAGATGCCTAACACGGTACCTCAGACTACCACTCTGGAGGCCTGGCAGGCGAAGCGGCAGCTGGGCGCTGAGAAGAGTCATGTGAACTACAGTTTCTTCTTTGGTGCTACCAATGGTAATGTAAATGATTTTGATCAGCTCGATACGCATCGTGTACCGGGCGTCAAGCTCTTTATGGGCTCCAGTACGGGCAATATGCTGGTGGATAAATATGAGGCGCTGCAGGCTATCTTCAAGAAGGCGAAAGAGCTGGATTTGCCGGTGATGACCCACTGTGAGGATACCGAAATCATTAACCGCAACATGCAGCTGGCTAAGCAGAAATGGGGTGAGGACCCTGCCGTAGAACATCATCCGGAAATACGCAGCGAGGAGGCTTGCTATGAAAGCAGCCTTCTGGCGGTTCAGCTGGCTAAGGAAAGCGGGGCGCATCTCCATATCGCCCACGTTACTACGGCTAAGGAATTGGAGTTCTTTGGTAAGGATGAAAATATTACAGGCGAGGCTGTTGTGGCTCATCTCATGTTCTCGGATAAAGATTACGCTGTGAAGGGCGCACGCATCAAATGCAACCCTGCAGTAAAGACCGATGCAGACCGCGAAGCTTTGCGTAAGGCGCTGGGTAATGGTAAGATAACTGTAGTTGGTACCGATCATGCTCCTCATCAGCTGAAGGATAAACAGGGCGGTTGTGCCAAGGCTGCATCAGGTATGCCAATGGTACAGTTCTCGCTGGTAAGCATGCTGAAACTTGTTGACGAAAAGGTAATCAGTATCGAGCGCCTGGTTGAACTGATGTGCCATAATCCAGCCCGTCTGTTCCATATCAGTCAGCGCGGCTTCCTGCGTCCGGGTTATAAGGCAGATGTCGTTGTGGTGCGCAAGGGAGAGCCTTGGAAGGTGACCGCAGAGGTGATTCAGAGCAAGTGTAAATGGAGCCCTGTAGAGGGTGATGAGTTTGCATGGAAAGTGGAACAGACTTTCTGTAACGGTCGTCTTATCTACGACAAAGGCGTGTTTGATGCCGCCAGCAGAGGAGAAGAACTGGAGTTCAGAAACAATTCCTGAAAAAGGGAAATCTTACGAGGATTGTAAAATAAAATATCGTATCGGATGCGAAGAATAGTATACAATATAAGCGAAATTGAGCCATATATCAACTGGCTATACTTTTATCATGCCTGGGGATTGAGCGGCAAACCTCGAGAGGAAAAGGAAAAACTGAAGGCAGAGGCACTCGATATGCTCCATTCATGGGAAGACGAATATCATACCTATGCCCTCTTCGGACTCTTCGAGGCGAACAGCGAGGGGGATGATATCTGGCTGAAAGGGCAGAAAGTCCGCTTCCCGATGCTCCGACAGCAGCATCCGGCGGCTCAGGGCGAACCCAATCTCTGTCTGGCTGATTTCATCCGTCCTCTGGGCAGTGGAATAACAGACCGCCTGGGTATCTTTTGCACGACGGTAGATGGCGGTCTGGAGAAGAAATATCGCTCGGACGACTACCTCAATATGATGGCACAGACACTCTGCGACCGGTTGGCAGAAGCCACGGCAGAGAAGTTGCACGAAGAGGTGAGACGCAGCATCTGGGGCTATGCTCCCGACGAGCAGCTGAGCATCGAAGACCAGCATCTGGAGCGCTATCAGGGCATCCGTCCGGCTATAGGATATCCTTCGCTGCCCGATACCAGTGCCAACTTCATCATCGACCAGCTCATCGATATGGGTCAGGTGGGCATCCGGCTCACCACAAGCGGAATGATGACGCCTCATGCCAGTGTATCGGGGCTGATGTTTGCACATCCCAAGTCGCGGTATTTCGAACTGGGACGGATAGGAGACGACCAGCTTCGCGACTATGCACAGCGCAGAGGAGTGCCCGTGCAGGCAATGAAAACGTATCTTCAATCAAGTTTGATCAAGAAATGATAGCAAGAATATTGATACCCGTAGTGGTATTCACCCTGTTGCCGTATCTGTGGATATATAAAAGGTATGGCAAGTTACGGCTGAAGAGTCTCTGGCAGCGGGTGCTCTTCTGGTTGCCGGCTTTCGTGGTTATCGCCTACAGCGCATATATCACGATGCTGCCCAACTTCCTGCCACGCAATCCGGTGCTCATCGACATCTGGTTTGTGATGATGGCAGTATGTGCGGTTCCGCAGTTTGTCTTCAGCCTGTTCAGTGTCTTCGGTTGGTGCTGTATGCGGCTCCTTCACGGCCATCGCAACTGGGGCAAGCTCCTTGGACTGGTAGTGGGAGCGGTGGCGTTCTTCTGCTTTATCTACGGATTTACCGAAGGTTTTCCTAAGATGCAAGTCAAGCGTATCACCATCTATGTACCTAATCTGCCGAAGTCTTTCGAGGGCTATCGCATCGTTCAGTTCAGCGATATCCATCTCGGGTCATACTATGGCTGGCGTGGTCATCTGCCTCAGCGCGATATCGACAGCATTAATGCCGAAAAACCTGATCTGATTTGCTTTACGGGTGATTTACAGAATGTTACGCCCGATGAACTGCCTGAGTATCAGGCGCTGCTCAGCAGTCTGAAAGCCAGAGATGGCGTGATGAGTGTGCTGGGCAATCACGATTACACCTATTATATGGATGTAGATGATGAGCAGGAGATAGCTGCGCTCGAGAAGCGGATGCAGGACTTCCAGCGGAGTTGCGGATGGCGCCTGCTGATGAATGAGCATGTGGTGGTTCATAGAGGCTCTGACAGCATCTATGTAGCTGGTACAGAGAACTATGACAAACCAAAGCGAACCAACGTAAGGAAGGCGCTGTATGGCATCAGACCGGGCTCTTTCGTGCTGATGCTGCAGCATATTCCGAAGCAATGGCGCGAGACCTGGCCTTCTACTATTAATAAGGAGAAGGATGAGGATGGCGATGTGATAGGACCTGACAGGAAGGATTCGCTGGTCGTAGCACCGCAGCTTACGCTGAGCGGTCATACGCATGCGGGGCAGATCAGTATCCTGGGCTTGCGTCCGTCGATGTTTACTCCCTATGATTACGGCCTCTTCGAGGAGGAGGGTTGCCAGCTCTATACCACATCGGGTCTGGGCGGTACCGTTCCAATCCGCATAGGGGCTACGGCAGAAATCGTGGTCATCACACTCAAAAGAAAATGAGGAGTGTTGAATGTTAAATGTTGAGTGTTAAATTATTCATTCTTAAATAAAAAATGAAGTACTTATATCGTCTGTATCAGCTTGTAATATGCTTGCCTATCCTGTTGGTAGCTAGCGTTTTAACCAGTCTATCTACCGTTTTGGGATGTATGCTGGGCAATGGCCATTTCTGGGGCTATTATCCCGGCAAGTATTGGTCCTGGCTTTGGGTCCGCATCCTCCTCCTGCCTGTAAAGGTGGAGGGACGTGAGCATCTCAAGAAGAACCAGAGTTATGTTTTCGTGGCCAATCATCAGGGCGCTTTCGATATTTTCCTGATATACGGTTTCCTGGGCAGAAACTTCAAGTGGATGATGAAGAAGGGCTTGCGCAAAGTACCTCTCATCGGTATCGCCTGTGAGTATGCGCACCACATCTTTGTAGACAAGAGCGGACCTTCTAAGATCCGTGCTTCTTATGACCGTGCTCGCGAGGTGCTTAAAGAGGGCATGTCGCTGGTGGTATTCCCAGAGGGTGCCCGTTCGTTTACGGGGCACATGGGCGTGTTCCGCCGCGGTGCTTTCATGCTTGCCGATGAACTGCAGTTGCCGGTATGTCCGCTTACCATCAATGGCAGTTTTGATGTGAAGCCGCGCATGAAGGACATCTACTGGGCTTTCTGGCATCCTCTGAAGCTCACCATCCATGAGCCTATCGAGCCGATAGGCAAGGGAGCTGACAATATCAAGAACCTGATGAACAAGAGCTATGAGGCGATCATGAACGGACTTGACAAGAAATATCAGGGGTTTGTAGAGAATCCGGACCAATAATTTCGGTTTTTTGCTTGTTATTTCAAAAATAAGTTGTAATTTTGCATCTGTATTACATTATATAGAATCAGAATCATTAAAATTATAAGAAGTTATGAGTGATAGCATAGTAATCATTCCTACATATAATGAGAAGGAAAACATCGAGAAAATCATCCGTGCTGTCTTCGGTCTCGAAAAGCAGTTTGATATCCTCGTTATCGATGACGGAAGTCCTGACGGTACTGCTGCCATTGTTAAGGGCTTGATGGCTAATGAGTTTGCCGGTCGTCTGCATATCCTGGAGCGTTCGGGTAAACTCGGTTTGGGTACTGCCTATATCATGGGCTTCAAATGGTCATTGAAGCAGGGCTATGACTTCATCTTCGAGATGGATGCCGACTTCAGTCATGATCCTAATGATTTGCCTCGTCTCTATGCGGCAACTCACGATGAGGGGTATGATGTGGCTATAGGCTCAAGATATATTTCGGGTGTGAACGTGGTCAACTGGCCTATCGGACGCGTATTGATGAGCTATTTCGCTTCTAAATACGTACGTATCGTAACCGGATTTAAGGTGAATGATACCACAGCTGGATTCGTCTGCTACCGACGTAAGGTGTTGGAAACCATAGATTTGGATGCTATCCGCTTCAAGGGCTATGCTTTCCAGATAGAGATGAAATATACGGCTCATCGAATAGGTTTCAAGATCAAGGAGGTGCCTGTCATCTTTGTTAACCGTCGTGAAGGTGTGAGCAAGATGAGTGGTGGCATCTTTGGTGAGGCTTTCTTTGGCGTGATGCGACTGCGCCTGGATGGCTGGTTCAAGAAATATCCGAAGAAGGATTAATACTCAGTAATCACTAATCAGTACTTGGATGGAAATCCAAAAGATAGAAAAAACATACGGGCGTTCGCCACAGGCGGATGCCCTCTTTGATTTGATGGGGAAGAAGTCGGTTCATTCCATTTTTCTCCAGGGTTTGCTGTGCTCTTCGGCTCCGATGTTCTTTGCTTCTCTGCAGGGGAAGATGAAGCGTTCGGTACTCTTCGTACTGGATGATGCCGATGAAGCAGGCTATTTTTATCACGATCTCACTCAGATGATGGGGCAGGAGAAGGTCTTCTTCTTTCCTTCCAGCTATCGGCGTGCCGTGAAATACGGGCAGCGTGATGCAGCGAACGAAATCCTACGTACAGAGGTGCTGGCGCGCCTCTCTTCGGGAGGACATTTCCTGGTAGTCACTTATCCCGATGCACTGGCAGAACTCGTTGTGGCTAAGCAGAATCTGGATGAACGGATTCTGAAACTGACTGTAGGCCAGCAGATTGCTCAGACCGATGTGGTTCATACCCTGCGCGATTTCGAACTCAAAGAAACCGATTATGTTTATGAACCGGGTCAGTTTGCCGTGCGTGGAAGCATCCTCGATGTCTATTCCTACAGCTGCGAATATCCGTTCCGTATCGACTTCTTCGGCGATGAGATTGACACCATCCGTACCTTTGATGTTGAGACCCAGCTCTCGCAGGCGAAGCGCACAGAGATAGAAATCGTGCCCGAACTCGCCCATATCGAGAGCAACAAGCAGTGTTTCCTCAATTTCCTCTCCGAAAGTACGCCAGTCGTTGCGAAAGACCTTTCTTTCGTTTGCGACCGCATCGGTCAGATCTATACCGAAGGCTTCTCATCGCAGAGCCTTACCGAGCAGCTGGAGGGAGCTACTGAGGTAGAGGCTGAGTGCATCAGACATGACATGAAGACCGAGCTCAACCTCGTTTCTCCGCTCGATTTCAAGAAGGCAGTAGCGGTTCATCTCCGTATCGAGTTCGGCAAGGTCGCTCCGTCAGAGAGTTCGGCTGTGGTACCTTTCAATATCGCTCCACAGCCTCTTTTCCATAAGAATTTCGATTTGCTTTGTCAAACTCTGGAGAATTTCCTGCTCCAGGGTTACACCTTATATATATTGGCAGATAGCCAGAAGCAGCAACAGCGCCTGAAGGATATCTTTGAAAGCGAAGAGCTGAAGCGCTACGCCATCCGTTTTACACCGGTAGACAAGACGCTTCATGAAGGCTTTACTGACCATGACAAGAAGTGCTGTTTCTTTACCGATCATCAGATTTTTGACCGTTTTCATAAATATAACCTGCGCTCAGATAAAGCGAGAGCCGGCAAGATGGCACTCACCATGAAGGAACTGCAGGAGATGGAAGTGGGAGATTTTATCGTGCATGTAGACTTCGGTATCGGCAAGTTCGGCGGTCTGGTTAGGATTCCTGCGGGCAACAGCTATCAGGAAATGATCCGAATCGTCTATACGAACAATGACAAGGTGGATGTTTCTATCCACTCGCTTTATAAAATCAGCAAATATCGCCGCAGCGATACCGGTACTCCGCCTCGCCTGTCTACACTGGGTACAGGTGCCTGGGATAAACTCAAGGACAAAGCTAAGAAGCGAATCAAGGACATTGCGCGCGACCTGATCAAACTCTATGCCCAGCGCCGACGGGAGAAGGGATTCGCCTTCAGTGCCGACAATTATCTGCAGCATACGCTGGAGGCTTCTTTCCTGTATGAAGATACGCCAGACCAGAATAAGGCTACTCAGGAGGTGAAGAAGGATATGGAGAGCGGCAGACCGATGGACCGTCTGGTTTGTGGCGATGTGGGCTTCGGCAAGACTGAGGTTGCCATCCGTGCAGCCTTCAAGGCAGCGTGCGACAGCAAGCAGGTTGCGGTGCTGGTGCCTACTACCGTTCTGGCTTTCCAGCACTATCAGACTTTCAAAAAGCGTTTGGAAGGCATGCCTGTAAGGGTAGACTATCTCAGTAGAGCCCGTACAACGAAGGAAACCAGAGAGGTGCTTGACGCCCTGAAAGAGGGTAAGATTGATATCCTCATAGGTACGCATAAGCTGATATCAAAGACCGTGAAATGGCATGACCTGGGGCTGCTCGTCATCGATGAAGAGCAGAAGTTCGGTGTGTCTACCAAAGAGAAACTCCGTCAGCTCAAGGTAAATGTCGATACACTCACGATGAGTGCCACTCCGATTCCGCGAACCCTCCAGTTCTCTCTGATGGGCGCCCGGGATATGAGTATCATGCGCACTCCGCCACCTAACCGTTATCCGATTCATACCGAACTGGTAACGTTTAGTAGTGAAGTTATCTGCGATGCCATCAATTTCGAGATGAGCCGAAACGGACAGGTTTATTTCGTATGCGACAGAATATCCAAGCTTCCGGAGCTCAAGATGCTCATCGAGAAGCATATCCCAGACTGTAGGGTAGCAATCGGTCACGGACAGATGAAGCCTGAGGATTTGGAGAAAATCATCATGGGCTTTATCAATTACGATTATGATGTACTGCTTTCTACCACTATTGTAGAGAACGGTATCGACATTTCCAATGCCAATACGATTATCGTGAGTGATGCTCATCACTTCGGATTGAGTGACCTGCATCAGATGCGTGGACGCGTAGGAAGAAGCAACAAGAAGGCTTTCTGCTATCTGATGGCGCCACCTAAGAGTGCACTTACTCCTGAGGCGCGTCGCCGTCTGGAGGCTCTGGAGACGTTCAGCGAACTGGGTAGCGGCTTCAATCTCGCCATGCAGGACCTGGATATCCGCGGTGCGGGTAATCTGCTGGGCTCTGAGCAGAGCGGTTTTATGGAAGATCTGGGTTATGAAACCTACCAGAAAATTCTCTCTCAGGCTGTCACAGAGTTGAAGAACGAGGAGTTCAGTGATCTTTATCAGGAGAAGATGGATGAAGGTGCCCAGCTTACGGGTGATGATTTCGTTGACGATTGTGGCATAGAGAGCGATCTGGAGATGTATTTTCCTCAGACTTATGTGCCGGGTGACAGTGAGCGCATGCTCCTTTATCGTGAACTGGACCGTCTGGAGAGCGATGAAGAAGTAGAGGCTTACCGCAAGCGTATGATAGACCGTTTTGGTCCTGTGCCTCATGAAGCAGACGAACTGATGCATGTGGTAGGTCTGCGTAGGGTAGGCAAGAAGCTAGGTTGCGAGAAGATTATTCTCAAGCAGGGCTATATGCAGATGCAGTTTGTGAGCAATGTAAACAGTCCGTTCTACAGAAGTCAGATGTTTAACCGCATACTCGCTTACGTTACCAGTCATATTCAAGATTGTGTTCTGAAGGAAAAATTCAACAAGCGAATGCTTCGCATCAATGATGTGAAGACTGTAGGACAGGCTGTAAATCTGTTGAATCAGATATCGCAGATAAATTTAGGTAATGAAAAGAAATAATCTGTGTCTACAGTCTATGGGTAAAATCCTGTATCAATTGTGGAAGTAGACAATAAAACAGACTGTTGATTTATACTGAAAGGTTAGAAATCTGACAACGTTACATGATGATATGTCAACTTTACATGATAATATGTTTCAGTTTAGTGTATAAAAAAAACATTGGAATCTCAATATCCCTATTGAACTCCAATGTTTTATTTTTTTTGTATAAGTAAAAGATGATGATAAGCGTTTCACAACGCATTTTGAATTTTTCTGGTGCAAAGATACTACTTTTCATTATAATGTAGGGGGTAATATTTGGTATTTTATGGGGTAATATTTGATTAAATTTATAGAAATGACACTGAAAACACACTTATATAACAAATAATACCTGTAGAATGAACTATTTTGTTGCATAAAAATAAAAAAATAGTGGAAAAACACATAAAAAAGTTCTTTATTTCATTTTTTATTTGTACCTTTGTTCTGGCATACAACAATTTTAAACATATATATAAATATGAGACAGAAAAAGTACATCTTAAGCGAGCAGGAACTTCCTACTCAGTGGTACAACATTCAGGCAGATATGCCTAACAAGCCATTGCCACCGTTGAACCCTCAGACACACCAGCCAATGAATGCTGATGATTTGTCACACGTATTTAATAAGGAGTGCTCAAAGCAGGAACTTGATACAGAGCACGCTTGGATTGATATTCCGGAAGATGTGCTGGAGAAGTACACCTTCTACCGTTCAACCCCACTTGTACGTGCTTACGCCCTTGAGGAGGCACTCGGTACTCCGGCGCATATCTATTTCAAGAATGAGAGTATCAATCCGTTAGGCTCTCATAAAATCAATTCAGCCATTCCTCAGTGCTACTACTGTAAGCAGGAGGGTGATACCAATGTCACTACAGAGACTGGTGCAGGCCAGTGGGGTGCAGCCCTCTCTTATGCAGCAAAACTCTACGGCCTGGAGGCAGCAGTTTATCAGGTAAAGATTACCATGCAGCAGAAACCATACCGTTCCAGCATCATGCGTACGTTTGGAGCCACTGTAGAGGGTTCTCCTTCCATGAGTACACGCGCAGGTAAGAACATTATCACACGTGATCCTCATCATCCTGGTTCGCTCGGTACTGCTATCAGTGAGGCTGTTGAGCTGGCTACAACCACACCGGGCTGTAAGTATACGCTGGGTTCTGTGCTCAATCATGTGGCACTTCACCAGACCATTATCGGTCTAGAGGCAGAGAAGCAGATGGCGATGGCAGGTGAGTATCCTGATCAGGTGATTGCTTGTTTCGGTGGTGGTAGTAACTTTGGTGGTATTGCCTTCCCATTCCTCCGTCACAACTTCACAGGCGAGCGCCATACTGAGTTTATTGCTGCAGAGCCGGAGAGCTGTCCTAAGCTGACTCGCGGTAAGTTCGAGTATGATTTCGGTGATGAGGCAGGTTACACTCCATTGCTGCCAATGTTTACTCTGGGTCATGATTTCAAGCCTGCCAACATTCATGCAGGTGGTCTCCGTTATCATGGTGCTGGTATGATTATCTCCCAACTTCTGAAGGATGGTTATCTGCATGGTGTAGATATCCCTCAGCTGGAGTCATTCAAGTCAGGTATGCTCTTCGCTCAGACCGAGGGTATCATTCCTGCTCCAGAGAGCTGTCATGCGATTGCAGCCACTATACGTGAGGCTCTGAAGGCTAAGGAAGAGGGCAAGGAGAAGGTTATCCTGTTCTGTCTCTCAGGTCATGGTCTTATCGATATGCCGTCTTACGATAGCTTTATCAATGGCGATTTGCACGATTATTCTGTGAGTGATGAAGAAATCCAGCAGTTCCTCAAGGATGTGCCAAAGGTTGACTAAATTATAGTTAACAGTATATAGCAAACAGTTGACAATTATTCTTTGAGATATATTGAAATAACAATATCACATTATAAAAGAAGCCAGGCTGCGAAAAGCAACCTGGCTTTTTATTTAGAGATTCTGTTCTCTATTATTTAGAAATTCTATTCTCAGTTCGAGACTTCTATCTTCATTAGAAGTTCAACCACTCTTCGATAGCCTTAGCGATGACATCGAAGCTTGTAGTAGGCTCGAAGCGGGCTACAACCTGACCCTTCTTGTTAACGAGGAACTTGGTGAAGTTCCACTTGATATCGGCACTCTCCTTGTAGTTAGGATCAGCCTCGCTCAACATCTTGTCGAGAACAGGGTAGAGAGGGTGGCTCTCGTCCCAACCAGCAAAGCCCTTACATTCTTTCAGAAATTTGAAGAGAGGGGCAGCATCGTCTCCGTTTACCTTGATCTTCTTGTAGCGCTGGAACTCTGTGCCGTATGTAAGCTTGCAGAACTGATGAATGCTTTCATCTGTACCAGGGGCTTGCTGACCAAACTGGTTGCAAGGAAAATCAAGTATTTCGAAACCTTGAGAATGATAGGTCTCATAAAGTTTCTCCAGTTCCTCATACTGAGGGGTGAAACCACACTTTGTAGCGGTGTTAACGATGAGCAGCACTTCGTTGGCATACTCCTTGAGGGAAACATCCTTTCCCTTTCTGTCTTTAACAGAAAATTCGTAAACAGTTCTCATTTTTTTTATCTTTATGTATGTGTTATCTATATTTCCGATCTCAACTTATATAATCTAGAGTGCAAAGATACTACTTTTCTCTTAGAATACTTCAAGAGTTTTTTTAAAAATTCTAAAAATCGAACAAAATCATAGATGAAGGAATAAGCATAACTGAACTTTCGCAAGTTTTGTCCCATACGCCCTGAAAGGGCAGAAGCCCCTAGCCCAGGGCATCGCCCTGGGTAATTACGGACTCAAACCTGTCGCCCTGTAAGGGCAAAAGCTTTAAAACTCCAGACAAAACATAAAGCTTTTGCCCTTACAGGGCGTCTTGCTGATTGCCATCATACCCAGGGCGTTGCCCTGGGCTAGGAGCTTTTGGGCCTTCAGCCCGTACTTGAACCACATGCGAAAGTTCTGTGCGTAATATATATAATGTAGATAGTATCGCAGTTAAGAGTATATAGATTCCGTTGATAATTGGGTTTGTGAATAGAAAGGTGTGTAGATTATAAGACTACATAACGGCCTGCATGAAAGTTATAAAAATAAAAAATGCAGGATTTTCACAAACCCTGCATTTCTTTTTCTTTACCTCTTTTTCCTCAAAAAACAAAGAAAAAGAGGTTTACGATTAATCTATCATTTAACTTTTCTAAGAACTTGTTGCAAAGATACTACATTTTCTTGTAACACCAAACTTTTTCTCAGTTTTTTTTTCAGTAAAAAGAGAAAATTAATCAAATACCCTCCTGTTTTTGTACTTTTTTGCAATATTCGGTCAAAAAACAAAGCAAAACGTCTCAATTTTATGACTATTCTGCTTTTTTCCTTGTTTGAACGTTTTGCTGTGTACGATAACGAAGAAGGCTGTGCCCGGCAACAACTGAAGATATGTCCTATAATATGTATTACTTTTTTGTCAATACAGATAAAAGCAGCCATCAGTAATGATGACTGCTTTCATCTGTAATGATGCGGGCTATCCCTGCGTTCTGTTTCGGTATTCAGTAGGCACGATACCCGTTTCTTTCTTGAATACCTTCGAGAAATACTTAGGGTCGGTGAAACCTACTGTGAAGGCGATGCTGCTCAGTGTATCGTCTGTCTTGCGCAACATCTCGCATGCCTTCTTGATACGTATATGGCGAACGAAGTCTACCGGTGTCATTCCGGTTGTTGCTTTCACCTTATTATATAGTACGCTTCGGCTCATACCGATTTCGTTCGAGATGTCATCAATCTTGAGCTCCGGGTTGCCTGCATTTTCAACAACAAACCTGAAGACACGCAACATGGTTCTGTCTTGAATCTGTGCCGCCATAAATGCCAGCTCGCTGTTTGGGTCAACCGCTTCGTTCTCGGCACTAGTTTCAGCCTGGTTAAGAGCAGGCAGAGGAGCTGCTGCAGGCAGTATTCTCAGGGCTGCTATGGCATCTTTATCGCCAGTTTCCTTCAGTTTTCTGATGACATCCATCTGAATGTTGCGGCGCTGGGTGAGGATAGCCTCTATTCGGCCGAGCAGATAAGGGGTAGAGAATGGCTTGGTGATATAGGCATCAACACCTTCATCAAAGCCTCGCTGCTGGTCTTCTACGCTTGCCTTGGCCGAGAGAATCATCACTGGGATGTTGTTGAGGGTGGTATCCTGCTTAATCTCGTGAATCATCGACAAACCATCCATCACAGGCATGGTAACGTCTGTAAGGATAAAGTCGGGCGTCTCCTTGCGCACCATTACCAAGCCAGCCTTTCCGTTCTCTGCGAGCAGCACGTTATAGGTAGGCGAGAGGATACTGTAGAGGAACTTGCGCAGGTCGGCATTGTCTTCAACTACCAGTACCGTCTGGTCTTTGTGTTCCGCTTCTTCTTGTGCTTCTTTCTGTTCCTTGCCCATTTCTTCCAGTCGTTCTGCCTCTTCATCCTTTTCTTCTTTCTGTTTGTTTACTTCTTCCAGATAGTCGGATGCATTGCGGTCGTCAATCTGTCCGTTCTCTTTCTCCCTTTCTGCCAGGTCGTAATCTTCCTCGCTCAGACCGCTGTTCGTATGGAAGTCTGCCTTGTTGCCATATCTCTGAACCTTGTCCAGCATTACCAGCATCTCGTTGGCATTGTCTGCCACCATTTTCAGCAATTCCTTGCCCTTTCGGGTGATACCCGGTTCGGTATCCAAAACGGTTTTTACCGGGGCTCCGATGAGCGTTAGAGGGGTTCTCAGACGGTTGGCTGCATCGTTGTAGAACTCGTTCTTCATCACGCTCATCTCGTGGGTTACGTTCTCGCGCTGGCGCTGGTTGTAGGTATAGAAGATTGCGCCTACGATACCGAAGAGCAGAAGCAGCATCAGAAATTTGCCCCAGATGCTCTCCCAGAAGGTAGGGCGCACTTCGATAGGCAGTTCTGCCACATACTTGCTCCATACACCGTGAGAGTTGGTGGCTCTCACCTTGAGTACGTAATCGCCATGACTGATACGGTTGAAGCCGATGCTATTGCTGCTTCCGTTTGATATCCACACGCCTGGAGCTGTAAAACCATCTATGCGATAGAGATATCTGGTCTGATACTTACGCTGATAGTCGAGCGATGCGAAGTTGATGGTCAGATTTCGCTTGTTGGCAGGAATCACCACTTTATCCTTGTGCAGGATAGGTTCCGACTTCTTCTCTCCGCTATAATGGAGGAAACAGAAGATGACTTTAGGCTGGTAGTTGCTCTTCTTCAGCGTAGCCGGATTGAAGGTAATCAGTCCCATCGGGGTACCTACCGAGATGTTGTTGCTTGCCGGATCGTGGTAAGGACGGCTTTGCGAGAACGACATGTTGAAGTCGAAGTCGTTAGGTCCGAACACATTGCACTGGCCCGTTTTCGGGTTTACGCAGTCGATACTCGATTCTCTGATTACCCAGATTCTTCCCTGGTTGTCTTCTACCATGCCCTGTACGATGCCTTCGTTAACATCGATGGCATGGAAGTATTTCATCTTCAGGTTGTCTTGCAGGAGCGATTTGCTCACAATCTCTTCCATCACACCGCCCTGTTGCGAGATATACATCTTGCCGCTGGTGTGCTCCATGATATTGTTCATATCGTTTGCAGCCAGACTAGTTGTATCGTTCGGTATGTAGTAGGTCTTGTGGTAATTGATCTTTCTTGCATTTGTAAAGGCATCACTGAAGGTGATGAGACCATCTGTAGTTCCTACGAGAATGGTTCCCGTAGTGGTGCAGCAGATGCGGCGTATGCGGTCGTAGTGCTGTTTCTCCCAAGGCAGTCCGTTTCGTTTACTGATGAAGCTGATACTGCCGTCTGCCGCCTCGTTAACAAGTGCCAGCCCACCTCCGTAGGTACCTATCCAGATGCGTCCGGTGCGGTCGGCTACAATGTCTTGTATCTTGTCGAACGGCAGCGATGACGGGTTGTTGGCATCATAAACAAAGTGTCTTACCTGCATTTTATCTATCAGATAGACACCATTTCCGTTGGTTCCTATCCATGCTCTTCCCTTGATATCGAAGTGGATAGACATGATGCCCTTCTCGTCGAAGTTTACTTGCTGTGGCACGATCTGTCCGCTTGGCGACAGGTATCCGATGCTTTGGTAGGATGCGTTGAGTACCTGGATTATACCATTGTAATAGCCAGCCCAGATATGTCCGTCTGGCGATGCATTCACCGAGAACACTTCGTCTTCGCCCACATCCAGCTTGTTGATAATGTAAGGGTGATATTTGAAGACTACCTGTGTCAGGTCGTGAGAGCCTGTCAGCCAGAGGATTCCCTGGTCTGAGAGTACATATTTCGTAATCTTTGGTATGCGGTAGTTGCCCGATGAATTGCTTCTCAGCAGATAAGGCACCAGTTTTCCTGCCTTGCGGTCAAAATAACTGAAGGTTCCTCCTCTTGGCACTACCCAGAGGGTCTTGTGTTCATCTTGTGTGATGAAATTGCTTTCGCAGGTTGTGCGGTCCATCGGATCGTCCTGGTCGGCAAAGAGCCACTGTGTCTGTCCGGTCTTCGGATTGACAAGGGTTACTCCTATACCGTCTGTAAATGCCCATACCATACCGAAATCATCGATATAAATCTTCTTTACCTCTGCCAGAGGCTGACTCGGGCTCTGTACGTTGATGATATCAAACTTGAAGGTGCGCGGGTTGTAGATTACTACACCCAGGTTGGTTGCCATCAGAAGCTGGTAACCTGTATTTTTCAGTCCGTTGATACGGGTTACGCCTTCTGGCATTGGTATCATGGTGAGTCGGTTCTGCAGGTCATATTTTGCCAGTTTACCGTCTTCAGTTGCCAGGAACTCATCTTCTCCCACCCCTCTGAGCCATTTGAAAGGCAGTTTGCTTGGAAATTTCGAGTTGTATATGCATGCGCCTTTGTCGGTAAGCACCCATTCTCTTCCGTGTATATCTTGATGGATGTACCATACATTTCCGCTTCTGAGTCCCTTTTTTCCTACTTTGATGAGTTCTATGTTCCGCTCATCAAAGGTTTTTCCTGTTGATCGGATGATGTATTTTCCGTCTTCTGAAGTAAACCATGTAGCTCCGTTTTTCAATGGGTATACCTGGCTCACGCGCAGGTCGATGTTGAACAGTTCGTTGAATTTCTGTCCTACAGCAAAGAACCGGCAGAAGTGGGTATCGTATACGTAGAGCTTGTGGTCGTATGTGATACACCACACGTTGTTGTTATAGGATGGTTCTATTTTCAGTATACGGTTGGTTGACAGTACGTCAATATCATCCGGGTTGTCTCTGAAAGTATGAAACTTGTAGCCGTCATAGAACGACAGTCCGTTCCATGTACAGAACCACATGAGGTTGTCTTTACCTTGTTTGAGGTCTGAGATGGTATTGGCAGCGAGTCCGTCTGTGATAGAGAATTTTCTCACATCGCAGTAGGGTACAGCTGCCATCATGATGGTAGAGAGCAGTCCTAATAGGGTGATATATAATTTTCTTTTCATCATTTTTTATTCGTATACGTTTATAAATCGCAACAAAGGTAGTGAAAATAAATGAGATATCGTAGTTTTAGGTGTATTTTTTTATGTTATTGCATTAAATTATTCCACTTTTCATGTTATAGGGGTAATATTTGGTTGATTTGCTGTATGTTATGCCTAACAAAAAAACTCCCCCGATAAATGAATATCGGGGGAGTAGTAGGGATATGTTGTTTTGAATTTGATTACTTCTGAATCATCTTCTTTCCGTTCTTGATTACAATACCCTTGTAAGCTGCGTTTACCTTCTGACCTGCAAGATTGTAAGCTGGCGCATTGTCAGTTGCAGATGTTGTGATGTTTGTGATGCCGGTAGGAGTGCCAGATACAACAGCCTGAGTAGGGAGAATCTCTGGAGTACCCTTGAAGATTGCGCCATAGAGACCTGTTACGGTATATTTTTCGCCCTCTGTGAGTCCTGCTACACCACCAACCTTATTGAACTTGTCGTAGATCATAATCTTCTGTTCGCCGTCGTTAGCGTAGTAGTTGAACTTGCCAGGCTGATACTCTTCCTTGCTGAATGTGAAGTTCTTGATGGTAACGAGGTCGTTTAAGTACTTGTTAGCGATGATGTCAGCGATGGTAGCCTCGATAGGCTGAGCAGCCTCTTCGCTTTCTGTAACGGTGATGCTCTCATCGTCTGTACCTGCGTTAGCTGCGAGATAAGGAACGCCATAGTTATACATGAGATCAACCTTTACCTTACCGTTCAAGATGCTGTTCACTGGCATGTTGAAGCCAAGTGTACGAAGCTCGATGGCTGCATCGCCCTCGCGAACGTAAGTATTGATGGTTCCGTTGTACTCGTTAACGAAAGTAACCTTAGCGTTTGTAAGGGTGAGGTTCAGGTTCTTAGTGTCCTCAGTGTAGTTAGCCAAGAGATCCTTCACGCTTGCCACGTCGGTGTATGTAACTACTACTGGTGGCTGAGGAGTTTCACCTTCGCCGAGAGTTGTTACTGTGATAGCAGAGATGTAGAGGGCAGCTTGAGCTGAGTTCTTGTATGACAAAACGATTTCGCCAGTTTCCTCGCCCTTGAATTCTGCCTCGGTCTTTGTTGCAGTTAGGGTATATTGCTTACCGAAAGCCTTACCACCTACAGTAACATCAAGTGTAGCATTGATGCCGCTGGCACCTGCTGTTTCAACTGTAATAGCAGTGATTTTGTCCTTGAAAGCAGCAGTTGAGAGAGTCTATGTAGTAGCTGGCTTTTTCTTGCTACCAAACTGCTGACCCTTTTTTGTGTCATTTTGATCGAATCCGAAGTAACCTGCATCTGAAGTAGCAGTCCACTCAATACCGCCCAAATCTACGGTTTCACCAGATTTACGAAATACCTGTTCTGTAAAACTGTAGGTATAGGTTGCTGCGAATCCCACGCTCGCTACGAGAGCGAAAACCAGTGTTAATGAATAGCGTAATAACTTTTTCATAAGCTAAAAATGATTTAAATTGTTAATAATAAGTTTTTTCATGTTGCCATGATATGATGTTGCAAAGATACAAAAAATATTCATTCGTATTGTTAAGATAGTGTTAAATCTTTGATACAGAGAAAGAAATATCATCAAAACCGAAAGAAACACCATTAAAACCGAGAGAAATATCATTCTAAGCAAAGAGAAATACCACTCTAAGCAAAGAGAAATATCATCAAAAAGGCGGTTGTTTTTGAAAGAATAGGGATTTCCCCCTCAGTTTGTATCCTTTTCCCCTTTGATGCAGACGAAAAATCCACTACCTTTGCATCGAGTTCAAGAAAGAATGCTGTTCTTCGAGAACTCAAAAGTATAGAAGATATAAGAATATAAATAACTTAACTGATAAATTGATATGAAAAAGTTTAATCGGATATGGATGTGGATGGCGATAGCTGCAGCATCTTTCTCATTCACCTCGTGTGATGATGATTATTATTGGCATGATGATTATTACTGGTATGATGACTATAATCATGGTGGCTGGGGATGGAACCAGGACGACTGGAACAACGGTTCTAACGGCTCTCAGAATGATTACCTGCTGTCGGAGGCTCAGACTCTTACAGGCGACTGGAGAGGCTCTGTGATGCTCTCTGAACTTGCTGAGGACGGCCAGTCTCGCAATAACTACAGTTTCAATGCCGAGATGACGTTCTATCAGGCGGGTGATAAGGTTAACTCGCTCTGTGGTAATGGTGTAGAAGTGGATTATGCCGATGATGGAAGCAATGAATCCCAGACTCTGAAGTTTACCTGGTACATCGATAAGAATGGTGATATTTATATCCGTTATAATGATTCTGGTGCTACCTATGTGATGGATGCAGGTGCTAAGCAGTATGGTTTCTATCTGGGTGATGAAAGGGGCCAGGATGTGTTCTATGGTTATATGATAGGAACAGGTAAGGCTAAGGGTGATGTGATGCAAATCAATTTAGTGCGCTACGATCCGAGTGGAGCCCGTAAGAAGACCCGTTCTGCTGCTACCGATTCCGTAGCTCCTAGCTTCGGTAAGGCTACCGGCAGGGCATTCATGCCACATGCAATCAAGAAGTTGCCAAGAAGATGATGATATAAACCAAGAAATGAGGGTGTGTCATAAGTCTGAATAATAGTTGGTGCATAACAGTTGACCACCGCTTGCACAACAGGTGTTGTGCATGCGCATATCAGCTGTTATGCAAGCGCACAACAGCTGTTGTGCGACCGAAGATACTAACTATCTCAACTACATATCCTATCTTTTCCAACAACATATCCTATCTCTTTCAACAACTTCAACAACAAGAAGAGGGTGAATCATAAACTTATGACACACCCTCTTCTTTGTTTGTATATAGCCTGATTTATTTAAAGCCCCAAAGTTTCTTGATGACTTCTGCATCTACGTTTTCCACTTCCTTCTCGATTTCATCAGGGAGATTACAGAAGAAGTCGATGCCGGTTTTGTCTTCCAGCGTCTTGATGTTTACCACATAGTTGCCGAGTTTATCGTTCTTTTCGAATGTCTTGTTCTCGTGAAGGAACCAGTAGCCGAAAGCATTGTATTTAAAACTGTCAGTGTCTTTATTATATTTCTTTTCCAGGAATGCTACAAAGAAATATTTTGGCACAGGGATATATCCATCATGAGGTTGCTTTACGTACTCTGATGGTTTGATATGGCTTCTGTTTTTAACATATTCTATTACGTTTCCATTTTCAATAGTGCCACCCTTCACTACGAATAGCGTATCTCTTCCTGAGATGTTTTGCTTTAAGTTCTGCTGTTCCATTGCAAACCAAATACCTTTAGATTGGTTAAAGGTAGAATATTGTGGCTGCATATTGGTGAAATAGAAAGTCTGTTTGTTTGATACAGCTGAAACTTGGCGCTCATCAGATGCTATCAGGTGTCCGCGATCATAGCCTGAGTTTTTGTATGGTGTTTCTGCAAATTCTGTAATTCCTGGGTAATACTTAGCCAAGTCTGGGTCATTGATATAATCTCCTAAACGTCCCACGTGACCTCCTTTGTTGCTTTCACAATAGAAGTAGCAAGTCCAGCGCTGTGATTGGAGATTGTCGTCCCATTCAGAACTGAAGTTAACTGCATTATCTGCCATGTGAGTAACCACATAGCTTGAACCGCCTTTAATCTTAGGGAATTCCAGACCATTGATGGCATTCTTTACAACCTCAGGCATAATGGCTGTAGGCATATTCATATTTTGGTTAGCCTTGTTGGTAGATACTCCTGGAGTATTATCTCCCAAACTGCCATCACCTGTGCTTCCACCTCCGGTATTACCGCCACCCGTATTACCGCCACCGGTATTACCACCGTTTTCAGGAAAATAGAACTGCAGGGTATCGTCAGTGCCGCAGGCAGAGAACGTCATCGCAGCAACGAGTGCGAAGATAAAAAACTTAGTATGCTTCATAATTCTCGATAATGTTTTGAAGTTAAAGATTAAGTACTTTCTATATAATAATGTATGTAGAAATCGATTGCATAAGGATAGAATAGAGAAAAAAAGTGCATTCCTACGTATATGCAACTACGCTGGAATGCACTCAGTATCTTTGCGATAATAAATATATCCTTATAAAAAAGGTATATTATTACTTCTTCAATTTGCCGTAACGGTTCATGAAGCGGTCTACGCGACCCGCTGTATCAACGAGCTTGCTCTTACCTGTGTAGAATGGGTGAGATGTGCTAGAGATTTCAATCTTAACAACTGGATAAGTCTCGCCTTCGAACTCAACAGTGTCGTTAGTCTTGCATGTAGACTGAGAGAGGAACATATCGCCG
>OJOC01000150.1_pt1 | contig 25925 bp, 25 predicted proteins | sample 1598151 | NCBI WGS metagenome assembly OJOC01 (sample SAMN03922459, study PRJEB24848) | human gut metagenome | isolation source: stool sample | host: Homo sapiens | place: Germany | collected 2009-11 | reverse complement strand
TAAGTTTTCATAAGCATTTCTTAATATAAGTTATTGATTTACAGACGATTAAATGGTAATATAACGCAGTATTGAGATAAGGCATAAAAATATAATTTTCGCCAACTTTATTTCCCGAATCCACACAATTGTCACAAATCGCATAGCTATGAAACAGAAAAGAATGTATCTTTGCAGCATCAATCATAAAGGTTGATGTAGATATGGTCTCGTCATGACTGCCAAATCGGGCTGACGCAAATGCATTACAACCAGTGACATTCATCAAAACTTGCAACCATCTACAATATTTTTCAGTTTTTCTCGTTCATAAAAGTATGAAAAAAAGATTATTGATACTCACAATATGCCTCATCGCAACCATTAAGATGATGGCGCAGGAGTTTACCCTTCACGGCAAAGTGGTAGACGAGAACAACCAGCCACTGGAGTTTGCCATCGTTTCGGTGGCTAGCCAGGGAAAGACTGCCGTTACTTCGCTCAAGGGAGACTATAGCCTCAAACTGCATTCTGCAGACAGCGTGGTAGTCAAATTCTCATATATCGGCTTCAAGACAAAAACAAAAGTGCTGAGAAGACCGCGAGGAAAACAAACCCTACAGGTGGTACTTCGCGAAGCATCCACCACCCTCGATGAGGTGAATATCAAGGGAGAAAAAATACAATCGGACCAGATACAGGAACTGAAGACTAAGGACATGAAGATGACGCCATCTGCCAACGGAAATGGGGTGGAAAGTCTGGTTCAGCAACAGGCTGGCGTGAGTACCCATAACGAACTCTCTTCGCAATACAATGTGCGTGGCGGAGCCTTCGATGAGAACTCCGTATACATCAACAACGTAGAAGTATTCCGCCCATTCCTGGTTCGCAGCGGACAGCAGGAAGGCCTCTCCGTCATCAACCCTTATATGGTAGATAAAATCGGTTTCTCAACCGGAGGATATGCTGCCAAATACGGAGACAAGATGAGTTCGGCTCTCGACATCACCTACAAAACCCTGAAAGCAAAAAGCAAGAAGCCGGTGGTTGAAGGCAGTCTGGCTGCCAGTCTGCTGGGTGCTGACGCATACATCGGTCTGGGAACCCAGAAACTTTCATGGCTCAACAGCGTGCGCTACAAAACTACCTCTTACCTGCTCGGTTCGATGGAAACCAAAGGCGAATACAAGCCAAACTATCTGGACTATCAGACCTATCTGAGTTACCAGCCCAACAAACGCTGGAAGCTTGACTTCATAGGCTACATCTCTGATAATCACTACAACTTCGAACCGGAAGACCGAGAAACGAAGTTCGGAACAATGGAAAACGTAAAGAGCTTCAGAGTATATTTTGACGGTCAGGAGAAAGACCGTTTCCTCACCTACTTCGGTACACTCGGCATTACCCGCCAGTTTACAGCCAACACCAGTCTCTCGCTTCTGGGCAGTGCTTTCTATACCAAAGAACAGGAGAAATATGACATTCAAGGACAATACTGGCTCGACGAAACCGAGACTTCAGAAAACCTGGGTGTAGGTACCTATTTCGAACATGCCCGAAACTATCTCACAGCCCGCGTGATGAGTGCCAAACTGATGCTCAAACACAAGGTGAAGAAACATCAGATGGAGGCCGCAGTAAGTCTGAAGCGTGAACATATCGAGGAGAATTCTGTAGAATATGAGATGCGCGATTCCGCAGGATACAGTATTCCTCACAATGGCAAAGACCTCTATATGGTTTATTCTCTGAAGGCTCGCAACGAACTGAATGCCAACCGAATGGAAGCTTACATCCAGGACACCTACCGTTTTTCGGGAGGAACAGCCGACAGTACCGGGAACAGACAGACACATTACACCCTGAACTATGGTATCAGAATGAGTCATTGGAATTTCAACAGAGAAACCATCGTGAGTCCTCGTCTGTCGCTCGCCATCATACCAGCCAACCATGAGAATACAACTCTCCGTTTTGCGGCAGGTCTGTATTATCAGGCTCCATTCTTCAAGGAATTGAGAGATACATCTACGGTGAACGGCATAACCATCGCATCGCTGAACAAGAAAATCAAGAGCCAGCGAAGCATCCACTTCATCGCCGGCTACGACTATAGGTTCAAGCTAGGAGACCAACGCTATAAATTCTCCGCCGAAGCCTATTATAAGGCTTTGGGCAATCTGGTTCCTTATTCGGTTAGTAACGTGAAAGTAGTTTATTACGGACAGAACGAATGCAGCGGTCATGCAGCAGGACTCGACTTCAAACTCTACGGAGAATTTGTTCCGGGTACCGATTCCTGGCTCAGTCTTTCGCTCATGGATACAAAGATGAAACTGGGTGACAAGAGCATCCCTTTGCCTACCGACCAGCGCTATGCCGTAAACCTCTTCTTCACCGATTATTTCCCGGGCAGCAAGAAGTGGCGCATGTCTTTGAAACTCGCCTTTGCCGATGGTCTTCCTTTTGCAGCACCCCACAGAGAGCTGGAGACCAACAGTTTCCGTGCCACTGCCTATCGCCGTGCAGATATCGGTATGAGCTATCAGCTGCTCGACAACAGCCGCCGGGAGAAGAAGACCTTCCTGAAGAATGTGATGCTGGGGGTAGATTGCCTCAACCTCTTCGGCATAGACAACGTAAACAGCTATTACTGGGTGACAGATGTAATCGGTCAGCAATACGCCGTACCTAATTATCTTACCGGCAGACAGCTCAATGCCCGCATTCTTTTGGAATTTTAGGACCAAATAATTGTGATTTTTCACATTATTCTAAATATTTAACCGTAGATAGTGCGCTATCTGCGGTTTTTTTCGTATCTTTGCGCCCGAATTATACGATGTCGGTTCGTCCGCTCATCCCATGGATTCAGGAAACCATTCTATAAAGAATAAAGAAATAATACATAATAATCAATTATGAGCAAACAAGTAGAAAAGATTAAGGAGCTGATCGCTAAGCGCGAACAGGCTCGTCTTGGCGGTGGCGAGAAGGCCATCGAGAAGCAGCATGCACGTGGTAAATATACCGCTCGTGAGCGTATCGAAATGTTGGTAGATGCCGGCAGTTTCGAGGAGTATGATATGTTCAAGTTGCATCGTTGCACTAACTTTGGCATGGAGAAGAAGCAGTACCTCGGTGATGGTGTAGTAGCTGGTAGCGCTACTATAGCTGGCCGTCTGGTTTACGTATATGCTCAGGACTTCACCGTAAATGGTGGTTCACTCTCTGAGACTATGGCACAGAAAATCTGCAAGGTAATGGATATGGCTATGACTATGGGTGCACCTGTTATCTGCATGAACGATTCTGGTGGTGCTCGTATTCAGGAAGGTATCTGCGCCCTCGCTGGTTACGGTGAGATTTTCGAGCGCAACATCCTCGCTTCTGGTGTCATCCCACAGATTTCTGCTATCATGGGCCCTTGCGCCGGTGGTGCCGTTTACTCTCCAGGTTTGACCGACTTCATCATCATGAAGGAGCAGACTTCTTATATGTTCCTGACTGGTCCTAAGGTTGTCAAGACCGTAACTGGTGAGGACATCGATGCAGAGCACCTCGGTGGTGCATCTGTTCACGCAACCAAGAGTGGTGTAACCCACTTCGCTGCTAAGACTGAGGAAGAGGCTATCGAGATGATCAAGAGCCTGCTCTCTTACATCCCTAGCAACAATACAGAAGAAGCTCCACGCGTAGAGTGCACAGACCCTATCGACCGCATGGACGATACTCTGAACGAGATTATCCCAGACGATCCTAACCAGGCATACGATATGTACAAGGTGATTGGTGCTGTAACCGATAACGGAGAGTTCTTCGAAATTCAGCCTAAGTTCGCCAAGAACATCATTACAGGTTTCGCCCGCTTCAATGGTCAGAGCGTTGGTATCGTAGCCAACCAGCCAGCAGCTTACGCAGGTGTACTCGATGTAAACGCTAGCCGCAAGGCAGCCCGCTTCGTTCGTTTCTGCGATGCCTTCAATATTCCTATTGTTTCTCTCGTTGACGTACCAGGATTCTTGCCAGGTACAGGTCAGGAGTACAACGCTGTCATCCTCCACGGTGCACAGTTGCTCTACGCTTACGGCGAGGCTACCGTGCCAAAGATCACTATCACATTGCGTAAGAGCTATGGTGGTAGCCACATCGTGATGGGTTGCAAGCAGTTGCGTGCTGACTTGAACTTCGCTTGGCCATCTTCAGAGATTGCCGTAATGGGTGCCAGCGGTGCCGTTGCCGTTCTCTGTGGTAAGGAAGCTAAGGCTAAGAAGGAAGCTGGCGAGGATGTAAAGGCATTCCTGGCTGAGAAGGAGCAGGAGTATACTGACAAGTTCGCTAATCCATATCAGGCAGCTCAGTATGGTTACATCGATGATGTCATCGAGCCACGTAACACCCGTTTCCGCATCTGCCGTGGTTTGGCTCAGCTCGCTACCAAGCGTCAGAGCTTGCCAGCTAAGAAGCATGGCTGTATGCCAATGTAATGATATAATTAAACATTAGAATAAATGGATAAGAATATTTATGCTGCAATTGCCATGGCACTCTATGAGTATCAGGGCAATAACGTACACGACAAGGAGCCTGGCATCATCACTATCAAGCCACGTCAGACGATGTGGAACGCCAAGTTCTTGAGTTTAACAGCTAAACCATAATGTAATAGAAATGAAAGAGTTTAAATATACAATTGACGGAAAAGAATACAAGGTTCAGATTGACGCTGTTGAGGGTAACATCGCAAGCGTGAACGTGAATGGCGAAGCTTACAAGGTTGAGATGGAACAGGAGGCTGAGCCAGAGAAGAAGAAGGTTGTGCTCGGTCAGCCAGCTGCTGCATCTGATGATGCTGAGGCTACTCCAGCTGCCAACGTAAATACAGCCAACGCTGTAAAGGCTCCTCTCCCTGGTACTATCACCAGCATCGAGGTAGCTGTTGGTCAAGAGGTGAAGGCAGGTGATACTGTTGTCGTTCTCGAGGCTATGAAGATGCAGAACAACATCGAGGCTGAGAAGGACGGCAAGGTTACTGCTATCTGCGTTAAGCCTGGTCAGGCTGTGCTCGAAGAGGATGCACTCGTAGTTATCGAGTAAATCAAGAATTTGAGAATTAGAGAATTATACTTCCAGATTCGGGATTATAATTCGGGTTCTTATAAAGAATATCAAAGGTCGCAAGCTGTTAATTGTTTGCGACCTTTTTCTATACTGCTGTATGAGCATAAACTGCTATACAAAGTAATTTTTTACTAAAGAAAAAAGACATAAAGTACTATAAAATGATAGATTTAACAGAAGAACAGATAGAAAGATACAGCCGCCACATCCTCCTTCAGGATGTAGGCCTCGAGGGGCAGGAGAAACTTCTCAATGCCAAGGTGCTCATCATTGGTGCCGGAGGCTTGGGTTCCCCAGTTGCCCTCTACCTCGCTGCGGCTGGCGTGGGACATATCGGTATCGTGGATGCCGATGTGGTTGACCTCAGCAACCTGCAACGACAGGTCATCCACCAGACCAAGGACTTGAACACCCCTAAGGTGGAAAGCGCCAAGGAGAAGATGATTGCCATCAATCCTGATGTGGAGGTAACAACCTACCATACCTTCCTCGCCTCAGACAATGCCGAGGAAATCATCAAGCCATGGGATTTCATCATCGATGCCACAGACAACTTCCCGGTGAAGTTCCTCATCAATGACGCCTGTGTGCGACTGGGCAAGGCATTCTCGCATGGCGGCATCCTGAGATTCCAGGGACAGACCTTCACCCATCTTCCAGGCACGGCTTGTTACCGTTGTTTCTTCAAGGAGCCACCTCCAGCAGGCGCTGTTCCTACCAGTAGCCAGGCAGGAGTCCTTGGTGCCATCGCTGGTATGCTCGGAACCATCCAGGCTGCCGAGGCGTTGAAGTACTTCCTCGGTGTGGGCGAACTGCTCACCGACCGATTGCTCACCTTCGATGCCAAGACGATGAACTTCCGCACCATCAAGGTAAAGAAGCGTGCATCCTGCGAAATCTGCGGCGACCACCCTACCATCGATCATCTCATCGACTATGAGCAGGCTGCGTGTGATTTGAAACACCACTAAGATTTAGTGATTATTTTCGAATAAACACATATAACAAAAAGCAAAGTCACAATACCCAGCTCTATCAGCCAGGTATTGTGACTTTTTTTTCAGAACCGTCCCCAAGCCCAACAAAGAGCAAAAACCTTGATTATAAGATACTTTATAAAACATTTCTCCCATTTTTCTTGCATGATTCAGATAATAATCGTAAATTTGCAGCAGATAAAATACGCAAGCTTATGAAAGAGAAAAGATATACATTGCCAGAAGAGCAGAAAGATGCAGCTTTCGCAGCAGAGCCTGCACCAGCCTATCACGGAAATGCCGCCATAGCACTTCCCGAGGATGAATGTGCAGAAGAAGATATTGACTGGAATAAGATTCCTGTTGGCTGGCATCCGGCTAATGAAGAAGAAGCCGTGGCTAGGATTGAAGCTATTGAGGAAGAGTATGAGAATGGGCAATATATTGATGCAGAAGAATTTGAAAAAGAACTAATTGCACAATATCCATGGCTAGCATAAGATTAACACTTTATTTCAAAAAGGAATTAAAGACTGTTATCGACTATGGATTAGTAGAATTCGGTAAGACCACAGTAAAGCGATTCCATAATGAGTATGATGACATCAAGCATCGCCTGATGCTTCATCCTCTTTCTTCACCCAGAGAGCCATTGCTTAAGCGATTCCACCGCCCTTACCATAGTGCGATTATCAAGGAGAATTGGAAGATTATCTATCGCTACGACGAAGCCAACGACCTCGTCATTTTCGTAGATTTATGGGATATGAGAAGAAGCCCTAGATATCTGATCAGACAATTCAAAAGAAAACTATAAAGGAAAAAGCTTATGAAGGAGAAAAGATATCCAATTGGCTGGCATCCGGCTAATGAAGAAGAAGCCGTGGCTAGGATTGAAGCCATTGAAGGGGAATACGAAAGGACAGGCAAGACTACAGATTTTGAAGAATTTATAGAAGAATTAAAGGCAGAAGGATTATGGCTTATCCAATAAAAGCAATACCAAAATTATTCTCGCTATCGTGCTATGCGCACAATACTCGAAAGGTCTAACATATAGGACATTGCAGGTGGTTCAAGAACGGGCTGAAAGCCCAAAAGCTCCTAGCCCAGGGCATCGCCCTGGGTACACTCGCAATCAGCAATGCGCCCTGTAAGGGCAAAAGCTTCGTATAACACTCTATATTAGAACACATAGAAATAGCGTTTAAGGTCACAATTTGCGACCTTAAACTATTGGTTTTCAACTGTTTTATTTATTTTCCTTTCCTCTTATCACCTCCAATACCTTTCCGAGATGATAAGTTACCAAGCCATCCTCATAGGTAGTATCCAATACCTGAATCACGGCACTATCCCTATCCGAATGATAACCCACATAAAACCTTATCGCATCAAAACGACGGAGATAACGCTTGCCATCAGCCTCATCAATATAAGTATATTTGTTAAGCGTGGTCTGCTTCAGCGAACGGTACTCCTCGGTCTTCACACCAGATACAATCTCCTCGAAATACTGTTTCTCGATAATCAGCGTCAAAACCTTCAAGCCCGACAGATTTAACTGCGATGGCTTTTTCTCTATTCGCTGCTCCAGACATTGCTGTTCCTTATTGTAGGAAAAATAGATGATAGTGCCATTCATGATTTTCTGAATGATACTGTCGATGATTTCCAGCGGAACCTGATACCATTCCGTAGCCTCATGCATCTCTCCCTTATCATCAGCCACCCTGAAACGGAAGTTCACCGTCTGCAACACCTGATGCACCAGGTCCTCAAACTTCTGGGAGTGCATGTTCACTATCTTGTAAGTGCTTACAATCTCTACAGGTGCCATCAGATAAGTAGGCTCGTGCTCGGCATTTGCCACACGTTCCTCTACCCGATTCGTAGAGAAACCTATTTTATATAGATTCTTGATGTTACGAATTTCCGGATTCTCTGATTTCGAACGAAGCACGTAGATATACCCCGTCACCTGGTCTTCCTGCTTCACATCCTCAGGATTGAAGAAATGAGCATCCGTCTCCTCCAGAGTTTCGGTGATGGCATAACCATTTGCCACCACACTCTTGCGAAGTGTCTGGAGATAGATATCCGACTCTGTACCATTTTCATAGATACAGCGGGTTCTGCCATCGGGCAAACCATTAGTACCCTTTTTCTTCTCAATAATCTCATATAACAAAACCGTCTGACCATCTACAAGATAATAGCGTCCAGCCAATAAGCTCGTCGTCTTCGAGATTCTCTGCAACTGTCGCTTCCCGGTCTTCAAATCCTGATGCACCTGTTCGAAGAGTGGTTTAAACTGTGCAAAATTCTCACACAGTTTTCTTTGCGCCACATGGTCGGGCGCATCCTTCTTCTGAGCCATCACGCCTTTCATGTCAGCAGGCACATCGAAGAGTTTTGCCTCCTGATAGGAAACATCCATCAAAGGGTCGCTGAATATATCTTCTAATTCTTTATCAATATCCATATCACTATATATATAATAAGGTGAAAAACTATAGCCTATCCCAACAGTTGATACTCATCATACTGTCTGAGGCTATCTGTTGCCTTGGTTCGCAGAGCCTTGAGCGATGCAGCAAGCAACTTTTCTTTCAAGCTACCATCTGCTGTAGGTTCGCTACCATGCTCTGCCACCCACTTGTTGATTTCAAGCAATTTCTGTGCCAGCCTGTCATCGGGCGTCGGTGCCTTCGGTTTTGGACGTACATCCGCCAACAAGGGGTCATCAAATATCTCTAATAATTCTTCTGGCCAATCCATTTATGTTAATGTTAAATGTTACTTTTCCGGCTCATACTCCAATCCCATCATCTTTCGAATCTTCAGGTTCTTGAGTTTTTGGAATGCAGCAGCCAGTTCCCTTACCTTCGGGTCAGGGTCGTTGATGTCTGGGCGCAGACCGTCATGTTCTGCCACCCATCGCTTATAGGGTCCCTTGAATAGCATCATCGCCTGTTCGATGGTCATATCGAATTTCTGTTCAGCCATCGTATCCTGGATAATCTTCAGGGTCTGCTTATCCACATTCTTCGACAGCACCTCGTAAGCACGCTGGAAAGGGTTGATGGAATCAATCAGATTGATGCTCAACTGGTCGATGTTAATCATTCGGTTTGCCAGTTTGATGAGGCGATTGCCTTCCGACTCCTTCTCCTCATCGTTTGCCGAAGCATCGAAGTCGATAGGATTTCCCTTATCATCCACCACTTCGCCACCTTTTACTAGGGTATCAAGCAGCAGGCGCTGGCGAACTTCTTCCACTTCGTCCTCGCTCAAATCCGGATACTTTTCACGAATCACTTTCGGAATGAGCGTTTTGGTAATGGTTTCAGCCGTAGTACTTCCGCTGATGGCTTTCACCACCAGTTCGTCTTGCAAGATAGAAGCCTTCAAATCATCCAACTGCTCCTCTACAATCATCTTCGTCTTCTCGCTCGACAAAGGTTTCAAGCCCTCTATCACCAGGGTACGGGCATCCAGCGGACTACCCTCATCACTATCCACATCCTTCACCGTCTTGAAATGCCAACTAGGCGCCATCACCTGCTCCATCAGAAGCGATGCGGTAATGGCTTTCAGAAAGTCGTTCACCGCCACCTTCACATCGGGCTGATTGGCATCAGGCATTCCTATCATGTTCACAAACTTAGCCGTTTCCTTGCCTTCGCAATCACGGGTGCATCTTCCGATAATCTGCACCACTTCGGTCAGCGAGCCACGCACACCGATGGTCAGACATTCCTCACACCATTGCCAGTCGAAACCTTCCTTGGCAGTACCCAGAGCGATGATAATATCTACATCATCACGCTTCTTTATCCGCTGTAAATATCCCTGCACCAGATTGCGGGTCTCAGCGTGGTCTTCCACCAGATCGGCAACCTTCAGCAGTCTGCCGTCCTTGGTTCTGATGTGATAGATGCCGCCATTGTTGTAATCCCGTTCCTCTACCTTACCGATAATCTTGATGATTTCATCCACCTCCGTGTATTTACCCAAACCGCTGGATGCTCGGGAGTTGACACTCGGAATATGGATGATGGTCTTCTTGGTAGTATCCAGCACCTCGGCAATATGGTCGAGATAACTGCCGTGATAGAAGTGATAGCCCAGGACGAGGTTCTTGAGATAGCGATAACCGTTGAGTTGCTGATAATAGTTGTAGGTTACCGGGAAGAAACGGGCCTCATCCTCTGCCCTCAATACCGGAACACCATCGCCTCGGAAGTAACTGCCCGTCATGGCAACAATATGACCGGTGGAATTATTCATCACCCGGCGCACAATATCGCCCAATCCGCTGTTCACATCAGCACTTGTATGATGGAACTCATCTATCGCCAAGAGGCAATCATTAAACTCCTCGTCACTTATTTCCTTCATGCCGTTTCTTAGTGTGGCATGGGCGCAAACCAGGATATTGTTTTTATCTTGATGGAAGAAATTTTTAAAGCGTACCGCCTTAACTTTCTCGTCGGTAGTATCGCAAAGATTATTATCGCAAAGATTATACTGTTGTGCCACCCTCCAATCGGCGAAGAAGCCATACTTCATCAGGTCGGTGTTTTGGAAAGAGCGGCCGATACTCTTTTCCGGCACAGCCACCACTACCTTCTTGATGCCCTGATTATTCAGTTTATCCAGGGCGATGAACATCAAGGCGCGACTCTTGCCAGATGCTGGTGGCGCCTTGATAAGCAGAAAGCGATGGTTGCGGGCTTCGTAAGCCTTGGCTTGCATCTCTCGCATACCGAGTTCATTGGTATTACTCGATTTACCCGTTTGCTGATACTTGATATCAACGATATTATCATTTATCTTGTTCATAAGCCATTCAAATTATTACTTGTTAGCTGTCATTTTCTCATAGAGTTTAAAGAGGCATTCCAATCGAGCCTCATCATTTGGGAACGGAGCGCCAGGATAGCAGCTTTCTACGATGGCATCCAGTTCCTCATGTGCAGCACGCAAATCCTCCGGCATCTTTTCCGGGTCGTAAAGATCTGCAAGCGTCTTCTCGGGATAGTTTTCACGAGCCAGAAGCACGTTCGTTGCCGCCTCTTCTATCTCAGACTTCTTGGTGTCGGAGATGGATGGGAAGGGGAAAGTGTTGTATGATAAAGAACTAGAATATCTTAAACGCATTTCCATCTTACCTGCTAACGTATTGTTCCATAACATATGAATATAAGAAGTTATAATTCCAAATATCCAAATTTCACAATCATAGATAGCAAAACCTGCATTAGACACGATTGTATCCTTGTCCAAATAACCAATTGGTATGTACTTACGAGTTTCTGAAGAGGTTAAAGGAACGAATAAACATTCCTGACAGGAAAATCTATCCTCACTATATTTATAAGGATATTTAGCCATTCGTTGAGTTGGTATTTTCTTACTTTTTGCTCTTTCATTACGAACGTTCTCTAAACGTTTTGCTATTTCTGGAATAGAGTAAGCGAGAGACACATCTTCTTCACATATATACAAACAATATCTTATTTGCCCTTTTATAAATTCTGCAGCACCAACAAATCTCTTTACAATTCGATTGGCTTGCGGATATTGATTTATAAGACTATCTCTTTCTGATTCGTCAAACATAAAATTATTAAAATCATTTGTTTTAGAACCACTTATCATCTCAGGGAAACCTGAAATCGATTTACTTAGTGGCTTCATATATAATATTTTTGTAGTACTTAAATAAGGATTAATAAAAGGTACCACCTTCATATTATCTGCATTGTATAATATCCTTTCTTTTATATTATTGATATTTTGCAACCCTATTATAATACATGTCACACCAGCATTATGTTTTGCATTATTAGCCCACTTAAATGAAGAATATGCAAATGAAATCTCCACTCCTGTATTAAAAAGAATAGGCCATAATATAGCAACCTGTTCACCTTGAGTAATTGAATTTGTTGATACAAATGCGCATTTTGATTTAGCACATTTGCAATACAAAGATCCCAAGAAGAACCAATTACATATATAATCTAGTTTCTTCCAACCATTATTATCTCCAAAGACATACTTCATATCATTCTTTTGAGATACATCTTGCAAACTACTCCCCAAATATGGTGGATTTCCAAAAACAAACACTTCTTCATCCTTGGTATGTGGACATACTACCTCCCAATCCATTCTACAGGCATTACCACATTTTATTTGGTCGATATTATGCAAAGGCAAGGCGGCAACATTCACACCGAAATCGGCGTGAAACTTGTTGTTCATCTGATGCTCGGCAAGCCAAAGCGAAAGCATGGCTACCTCGTGAGGGAAGTCGAGAAGCTCTATTCCAAAGAACTGTTTCAAACGGATGCACGAACCATCAATAAAGTCGAGCATCTGCTCCTGCGTACATTTCTTGCGGAGATGCAGAATATCCATTTCGAGCAAGCGCAACTGCTTATAAGTGATAATCAGGAAATTACCACTACCACAAGCTGGGTCAAAGAACTTCATCTTGCTCATTCTTACCATCAACCTATTGCAACCATTAATGATTGGTCGGCACTCGTCAGTAAACTGATTATGAGTCAATAAGCTCAAATCATACAGATTCTTCTTTTGCTTGTAAAACTCTTCCAGTTTCTTATATTCCCCTCTCAAATCATCCATAAAGAGCGGATTGATTACCTTCATGATATTAGGCACACTGGTGTAATGCATACCTTCCTTGGCACGCACATCAGGATTCACCACCGCCTGAATCATACTACCGAAAATATCCGGATTGATGTCCTTCCAATCCAAGTCGCCGCATTCGATGATAATCTTTCTAGCCTTATAACCCATCTTTGGGATAGGAATGTCAGAGGCAAAAAGACCGCCATTCACGTAAGGAAACTGATTGATTTCCTTGGTAAGTTCTTCCGAACGCTCCTTGTTTGGCACATTCATCACCTGGAATGCCTGACCTAGCATCTCGCCGAGATCGGAACCATCTTCCTTGGTAAATTGCTTGATAAAGTTGGTAAAGAGATTTTCTGCAAAGATACCTGTGTCTTCGGCAAAGAAACAGAAGAGCAGGCGGGTAATGAAGATGTTAAGGTCGTGCAAGTCGTCATCACTATTATATTCGTTATAGGCACGAATCTCATCATGCAGTTTGGCAAGTTTCTCGGCAGCCTTCACATCGGCAGGGTTTTCTGCCGTAGTGTGTACTCGCTCCACGTTCATCAAAGGATAGAAGAAGCCAAAGTCGCTGTGCATCTTGACAAGTTTCTGCTCGTAAGTATCATTCTCACGTGTATCATAAGCCAGGAGGGTTTCACCATCGCTCACCGCAATAATCTTTGGCGCCGCCTTCTTTATCTGAGCATCAGCCTTCAATGCCTCCAACCTGGTGGTAAGATGCAAAGTATCTACAGCCTGATAGCAGAACAAGCCTTTGATAAGCAAGCCGTCGAATGTCTTCAAGACACCCTTTCCTTCCCTGTATCTCGACACATCCTTTTCGCTTTTACCAAAAGCCTTCAGTATCTCGTAGCCAACCTCAGAGGCTGGCACCACTTTAGTTTTAAACGATTCCAATCGGGATTCGATTTCCTTATAGCTGAGTTGCAGTTTCTTTGCCATAACTTCCATTACCGATGGGAGCATAGCAAAGCCTTGCCATCCTATTACTCCACCGATTCCCGAAAGCAGAAACCATCTGATTTTAAAAGATTATTTTGATTCTAGTCCAGCCTCATCGCAAGATAAGGAATAGGATAACTGATTAGCTATCAAAAAGGAAGGCGTAGGGAATCTATCACTCGCATAATCCTTGCCTATTGAGGTTCTGGTAAAACCCTGGTGTCAAGGATAAGAAGCAATAGAGCCTACGCCAAGCGGGTATATATATGATAGCACAGAGCGTACCCCCTCCAGATGAAGGGGCACACCTATGCCATGTGTATATACACAGTGGGTAGACGCCCACTGCTGTCTCCCTCTGAACACCTTTTGTAATTTACCAGATTTCAATAGGTCAGAAGAAAACGTAGAGAACGTCTTTCTTAATTATGATAGGCCAAGCCATGGATTTTTACCTAGCCAGCGACTCATCGCCAGCCATCCACAGCAAGACAACTGCAAAAGTACGAAAAAGAATTGGGATTTGCAAGAAAATCGGAAAGTTTCTTGCAAATCCCAAATAAAATTGGTTATAAAGCAGCATATATTCAAGGCTTTTGCCCTTACAGGGCGCAGGGAGACAACGCCTTAATACCCAGGGTGTTGCCCTGGGCTAGGAGCTTTTGGGCCTTCAGCCCGTGCTTGAGCCACATGAAAAAGTTCAATGATTTTCTTCTTAACCAGGCATTTTATACTCATGTCTAAGCTTCCAGATAGTTCATCATATCCTCCAATGTATCGAAGTTCTTGACATTCCCCTCCTTTACATTGAGAATAGCCTTATCTAACTCTGATTGTAACTTTTTCTTTTGTAATGTTGCATTCATAATACGATTAAACAATTAAGTTTGATACATTTATTCAGAATAAGGCGTTCTCATATGTTCTTGCTTCCATTGCTCAATAGTTTCTTCATCTATCAAGCCCTTATCCCACAATTCATTTGCGGCATCTATTGCTTTTTGCGCAAAATAGCGACTATCTGTTGGCATAACATAATCCTTTTTATCTAGCATAGCATTACCCCTTCCTCTTCTACATTATTATAAAAAGGACTGCCCTTTTTGCTCTGCCAATCCTTCATCGAATACACAATCGGGTGAATCATCTGATTGATTTGCCATCCCAATTCCCAAAGAGGATAGGTGTAATTATCATGATCCTGCTCATCTATCTTATCCTTGTTCAAAAGCACAAGGATGTCCCAGTCGGAATCTGCTTTAGCATCCCTTCTAGCCCTTGACCCGAAAAGGATAACCTTGGCATCTTTCGGCATAATCGACTCCGCTTTCTTCTGAATCGACTTGAGTACCTCATCTTCAAGATGTTCCCTTGTTATTGTCGTCATAACACTATCATTTTAATTACACCGCAAAAATACGAAAAAGAATTGAAACTAACAAATATTCTGAGAGATATTTGCATTTATTCTTTCCTCTTCACCCAAACCTTATGGCTGCCGCGGCCTAGTGAATCTATCGGCGAAGTCTTGTCATTTGTCAGCTCCTTCAGTTCCATAGAGGCGGCAGTACGGCTCAGGTTGTTGATGGAGGCATAATCGCCTAGGGTGAGGACTCCGTTCTTCTCTATCACCTCCAGGGCTCGGGCGATGCGCTCTTCCCTGGAATACAGCTGCTTACGGATAACCTTTACGCCACCCATATCACGCTCCAGATCACGGTCGGTTTCACGCTTCACATCCTTGACAAACTCAGGAGACGCCTTGAAGTTGATGTCCTTCACGCCCACCTTGCGGTACGTCATCTTATCATCTGGATTCAGAATTTCCCTAGGCTTCTCATCCTCGAAAGCGAGGGAGAGGGAGAAGGTGCCGAAACCTTCCAGATTCACGTTGTACCCCATGGAGAGCATGTCTGTCAGCATATCAACCACATCAGTCAATACAGCCTCCGTGGTACTTTCCGAAATACCGCGATGGTAGTTCTGCATCATCTTGACGAACTCTTTTCGGGATAGTGTACGGTTGGTTACCATCTTGGGATAAACTCTGCGCTTGCCATCATAGCGCATATCCCCCATTTCCTGCAATTTGTACTTAGCCATATCAGTTTCCTTTCCTACTTTAGTTTATTAGTATTTCTAATTGCAACAGCCTTTACATCCTATAGTATTTATTGTTATACTTAAGAAGAAAAGACCACAAACCTAGGAAGAAAAGTATTTAATCCTAGGAGAAATCTCCATTCATAGACATTGAACCGACATTCAAAGTCTATGAACCGCCGTTCAAAGACACTGAACGGACATTCAATGTTTATGAACGAAGATTTCTACCTTGCAAAGATACAACTTTATCAGATATAAAACAAGACTTTTCCTGAATATATTTACTTTTACGGCCATAATTCTTCGTTTTTTGAGCTTATTTCTTTGCGTATCCCAAATAATTGTGTTAACTTTGTAGTCAGATTGCAGGCCAAAGGCTAAAGGATTGCAAGCCAAAGGCCAAAGGATTGCAAGCCAAAGACAAAGAAAAAGACTAAGATTAGACATTCTTATGAGTATGAAGATATTAGCAACCAGCGACTGGCATCTGGGCAACCTGTTTCACGGCAACGACCGTCTGCCGGAACACAAGCATTTCCTGAAATGGCTCCTGGAACAGATAGCTGGACAAAAACCCGATGCTCTCCTCATCGCAGGAGACATCTTTGATAACGGAAATCCATCGGCAGCGGCACAGACCGTTTATTACGAGTTTCTTGCCGATGCTACCCAACTGTGCCCGAACATGCAGGTCATCATTACCGCCGGCAACCACGATTCCGCCAGCCGACTGGAGGCTCCCCGTCCGCTACTCACCCGATACCACGTGGAAATAAGAGGAAACGTAAGGAAAATCTGGCAGCAGGGAGAAAGCGAGGACGATGATAAAACCGGCGGACATTGGATCTATTCCTTCGATGACCTCATCATCCCCGTAACCAACGAGGAAGGAGAAGAAGTCATCATCCTCGCCGTACCTTTCCTAAGAAGCGATGTGGTGCAGAACGCCAGCTACTCGCAGGGAGTCAACGAATTTCTGAGAGAACTGACGGCTGAGGCTCGAAAGAAATACCCGGGCAGGAAGTGCATCATGATGGCACACATGTACGCCAAGGGTTCGGATATCGCCAAAAAGGATGCGAGCGAGAAAATCATCATCGGCGGACAGGAGGAAGTGGACCTGGAAGGATGGAACGACCATCCCGACTATATGACTTGCGGACACATCCACAAACGGCAACATATCTGGAACACCGACTGGGCAAGATATACGGGAAGTATCCTCCCGATGTCGTTTGCCGAGAAAGACTACACCCACGGCATCGACCTCATCACCATAGAACACGGAGAAGAGGAGGAAGGAAAGGAAACCGGCAAGAGCAAGGAATGGAAAGTAGATTTCCTGGAATACAAGCCTCAGCACGCCCTCCGCATCCTGCCCGAAGATGAGGAAGAACTGACCTTCAAGAAATGGCAGAAGCTCATCAATTCTAAACTCTCGGAGAGAACAGACGGCGAACTGAGCGACCACTTCGACTACGTGATGCTGAAGGTGAAACAGGAGAAACTATCCAGCGATGACATCAAGGAACTGGAGAAACTCGTCAACGAAAAGGATGCCGTGCTCTGCAAAATCCAGCGCATCATCCCACAACTGGACCTCTCCACCATTCAGGGTTCCCAGCACATCACCAGCATAGAAGACATCATCAACCGTCCTCCGCTCGATACGCTGAAGGAAGCCTTCGCCATCAGACACAACGCTCCGATGAACGAAAGACAGGAGAAAATGTTATCCGATTTATTAACGACATCATCATTATGAAATTCCTACAACTCGAAATACTCAACCTCGCTTCGCTTGACAAACAGGGAGGCGAGGTCATCAACTTTGAAGAAGGTGCCTTAGGCGAGAGTACCATCTTCAGCATCGTAGGTCCGACGGGAAGTGGCAAGTCTACCCTACTCGATGCTATCTGCCTTGCCCTCTACAACCGCGCCCCTCGCTACCCCAGGAAGAAAGGCGACAAGAACCAGAACATCGAGATTTTCGGAGCTGCCGATGCCAGCGAAAGTAACCGTCTGGCACCTACCGACAGCCGAAACATCCTGACCCGTGGCAAGAAAGAGGGCTACAGCAAACTCACCTTCCTTGCCAACAACGGCAGCATCTACCGCGCAGAATGGCACGTCAGATTCCAGAGAGTGCGCTACGAGAACGCCAAGACGGCGCTCTATAAAATCACGAGAAACGGCGAAGAGATAACGGAGGAAACTGCCGACTGGAACGAGCTGCCGAACATCATCGGACTCGACTACGACCAGTTTCTCCGTACCGTACTCATCGCCCAAGGCTCGTTTGCCAACTTCCTGACGGCAAAGGAAAACGAACGGTATGAACTCCTGGAAAAACTCATCGGATGCGAGGAAACTTATACGAAAATCGCTACTGAAATCAAGAAGGCGAAAGACCAGGCGACGGATGCCTACAACCAGATGGCAGCATCGGTGGAAGCCGTTAAACAGAACCTGCTGAACGATGAAGAACTCGCCCAACTGAAGGAGGAAATCGCCCGATTGGAAAAGGCTGAGAAGGAACTCGACAGCCAGTTGCAAGCCATCTCGAAAGACCTGCAATGGTTTGAGGAAAACGATAAGCAAGTTAAGCAAATCGCTATCTATCAAGCTGATATGAAACAAGCAGCAGATGCCATTAAAGCGATGCAAGCCCAGATTCTCCGTCTGCAGTTACACGATGAAGTACAGCCTGCCGTCAACCTACTGCAAGAAGTAGAGCGACAGACGCAAAGCATCCACGAGCAGGAAGAAAACATTCTGAAAGCGGAAGGAAATATCAAAAGCCAAGAGTCTGCCATTAGCGAAAGCGAGAAAACTCTCGCCAGTCTGAAGGAAGCAGTCGGCAAGGCACAGGAACAGCTGGAAAAGGCGCTGCCGGTCATCGCTGAAGCAAGAGCGCTGAAAACAAAAATGGAAGCGGCTATGCCGAATCTGAAAGAAAAGAAAGAGGCATTGGAGTTGGCGCAGAAAGAGAATCTAACTGCCCAGAAAGACGTGGAGGAAAACGCCCGAAACATCCAAAAATGGGAAGCAGAAACGGAGAAAGCGAACCTTGCCCTCAAAGCGACACAGGAAGAGATTGCCAAGCAGAAACAGGTTCTGCACGAAGCGACGCAAGCCGCTGAACAGGCTTGGGAGACGGAAAGACATAAGACTGCCGGACAGAATATAGAGGAACTGCAGAGCCATAAATCGGCAGCCGAAAAGAAACTGCAGGATGTCCAGCAAGCCATCAAGGTTGTGGCTCATCTCGATGCTGCCACAACAGAAAAGCAGAAGAATGAGGAGCGAATCCTGTTCTTGGGCAAGAGAAACGCAGAGATAGATGAAACGCTGGGCAAGTTGACCATCGAGGCGCTGACCCAAGAAGCCCTGACGCTGAGAAATGCCTATACTCTCATGGTGAGCGAGAAATGGGAGATTCATCGTGCCAACCTGACCGAAGGCAAACCTTGTCCGCTCTGTGGCAGCACGACCCATCCTTATCATACCGACAACAGACAGTTTGAGGAAGCCACCACGGAACTCTCGCAACTTCTGAAAGTCAAGGAGAATCTGCTGAAACAGCAGCAGATACAGGAAAAGAACCTTTCCGGCGAGAGAAAACAGAACGACGGCGAAGTACAGACGCTCCAGAAACAACAGGAAAAGCTGTCGGGAGAAATCGCAACTTACGAAGAGGAATGGAAGGCGCTCATCGCCCAGTATCCAAAGATTCCGAAGGCAGAGGCAGAACTGAAATTGCTCTTGCCTATCTATGAAAACAAGGCGAAAGATGCGAGCAGCAAACTGAGCCTGTTTAACAAGATTCAGAAAGAGATAGAACGGCTGACCCAACTCAAGGATAAGGCTGTAAAGGATGAAGCTGCGTATGAAAGCAAGGCTTCTACTATACAGAACAAAGCCCAAGAAAACACTTCAACCTGCGCAACAAAACTAGCTGAGCAAAAAGCACTTACATCCAACCTCATCTCGCAGCAGAAGAGTAAGGAGGAGGCTTACGGGAAAGCCCTTCAGGCATGGAATAGCGCCAAGAAGGAAATGGAGGAATGGCAGGCGCAATACCAGCAGATTCTGAATGGCGAAGAACCAGACGCGGCTGAACAAAGACTGACAGCAGCAAAGGATGAGGCAACAAAAGCAGCAGATAAGCAGAACGAGAACATTAACAAACTGAAGGCGGAACTCGCCAACAGCAAAGGTTCGCATCAAACCATGCTGTCTCAGAACAAGACGATGAAAGAGAATCTGCAAGAGAAGGAAAAGGAACTCGACCTTTGGATTGAGGAATATAACAAGCAGCTTGACGAAAAGAGCATCGAAGGAAAAGACTCCGAGGAGACTGATTCTAAAGAAAAAGGCATCGAGGAAAGAGGCATCGAACCAAGCCTTATCGACAGAAACACCATCCGGGAGATGCTTCACTCTGCCGAAGACTGGAATGCCATCCGACGGGAAAAGGACGAAAAGGAGAAAGCCGTGGCTTCGACTACCGCCCTTTACCAGAGCGCAGAAAAGGCGCATCAGCAGCACTTGGAACATCAGCCTGTCCAAACCCGTGATGCTCTCCTAGCTATTCAGCAGGAGTATCAGGAAAGAAGCCAGCGCAACGAACTGATTGCTGCCAACGCCAGGATGCAGAACCATCAGGAAGCCGTGAAGCAGTTGGGTGACAAGGCTGAGGCTCTGAAGCTAGTAACCCAGGAAAAGGACGACTGGACAGCCATCACGGATGCCATCGGAGCAGACGGCAAGACGCTGCGCAAGATAGCCCAATGCTATACGCTCAGTTTTCTGATAGCGCACGCCAACCAGGAAATCAGAAAGTTCAACAGCCGTTACGAACTGCAACAGGTAAAACATTCGCTGGGCATCCGAGTCATCGACCACGACCGTGCCGACGATATCCGAGACACCACCTCCCTATCAGGTGGCGAAACCTTCATCGTGAGTCTCGGTCTCGCCTTGGGCTTGTCGGCATTATCCTCCCGCAACATCTCCTTCGAGAACCTGTTCATCGACGAAGGCTTCGGAACCCTCGACCCCGATACCCTATCCACCGTCATCGACTCCCTCGCCATGCTGCAAAGTTCGCAAGGCAAGAAGGTGGGCGTCATCAGTCATACCGACACGATGAGCGAGCGCATCACCACCCAGATAAGGATTATCAAGAATGGCAACTCCGGCAGCAGTCATATCGAGATCTATCCTTAACCCATCGCAATTACACCTTAAATTATATAGTAATAAAACAAAAGAAAGGGTGTGCCATAAGTCCATGACACACCCTTTCTTTTGTTTCCATTGAATATTAAACCCTGTTTCCCTCTTTTGGGAATACTAGGGTTGGCTTGAAGGTCTTAGCCTCCTCAAAGTCCATCAGGGCATAAGCGATGATGATGACGGTATCGCCCACCTGCACTTTGCGGGCTGCAGCACCGTTCAGGCAGATACAACCGCTGCCACGCTCACCCTTGATAATATAGGTCTCCAAGCGCTCACCATTATTGTTGTCTACAATCTGAACCTTCTCGCCTGCTATCAGATTAGCAGCGTCCATCAAGTCCTCATCGATGGTGATGCTACCCATATAATTCAGGTTAGCCTCAGTTACGGTCACACAATGGAGCTTACTCTTCAATACTTCTATCTGCATTGTTCTGTTATTACTTGATCTGTTACGGATTAAACTTAATAAAGAATATCTATCGAGGAATTATCCCTTATACTTGATATGGTCGATGAGACGGATAGGAGTCTTACCGCAATAAACGGTGATGCACCCTACCACATAGGCACTATCCTCCCATGAAGAAACATCCTGCAGGCTGTCGCCATCCACAATCTGGAAATACTCTACCTCCAGACCCTCTACAGCATTGATGTCAGCAACCACCTTATCGTGAGTTTCCTGTACGGTATGAGTCTTGGCATACTCCACACTCTCCTTCAGGGCCTTATAGATGTTTGGCGCAATGGCACGCTCATCAGGAGCCAGCAAAGTATTACGGCTGCTCTTAGCCAAACCATCCTCATCACGGACAATAGGACACTCCACAATCTGCACATCGCTGTTGATGTACTTCACGAGCTGCTTGATGACAGCAATCTGCTGCCAATCCTTCTCACCGAAATAAGCACGAGTTGGTCGAACGATATAGAAAAGACGGCTCACTACCTGACATACACCATTGAAATGACCCGGGCGCTTGGCACCCTCCATCACGGTAGAAACAGGTGGAAACTCAAAGTGGCGTGTATCAGGTGTAGGATACATCTCCTTCACCGATGGTGCAAACACATAGTCAGCACCACAAGCCTCCAAGAGCTTGCAGTCAGCATCGAGGGTACGAGGATAGCGATCCAAGTCACCCTGATCATTAAACTGTGTAGGATTCAGGAACACAGAAACCACAGTCACGCCATTATCCTTCACACAGCGCTTAACAAGAGAGGCGTGACCCTCATGCAGCGCACCCATAGTTGGCACAAGGCCGATTTCCTTTCCCTCCTTACGACACATGAAGAGTTCGTTCTGGAGGTCAACAATCTTATTGAATACTTTCATCGTCATAATCTGTTTTCGGGTGCAAAATAACAACTTTTTTCTCAAATGAGAAAGAAAAAACCTAAAAATATGCGAATTAATGCCGAAAATAATGAATTTCGGAGAAAAAAATGCCCCTATTTGAAGTTTTTTTTGTACCTTTGCACGTAATTCGTAAGAATAAAATTAATTTTTATGGCAAAAAAAGTATTATTTATCAATCAGGAGATCGACCCATACGTAGCCGAGTCTCACATGTCAATCATGGGACGCGAACTGCCTCAGAAGATGCAGGAAGCAGGTTTTGAGATCCGCACCTTCATGCCTAAGTGGGGCACCATCAACGAGCGTCGCGGACAATTGCACGAGGTCATTCGCCTGTCTGGTATGAACCTTATCATAGATGATACAGACCATCCGCTGATCATCAAGGTTGCATCTATACCAACAACACGACAGCAGATTTATTTCATCGATAATGACGACTATTTCAAGAGCCGCCAGATGGGCACCGATGAAAACGGAAAGGAATATGCCGACAACGGAGAAAGAGCTATCTTCTTTGCACGTGGCGTATTGGAAACCGTGAAGAAGCTCCGCTGGCAGCCTGATGTGATTGTCTGCCAGGGTTGGGCTAGCGCAGTAGTACCATTCTATGTAAAGACAGCCTACAGCGAAGAGCCTTCATTTGCAGAATCAAAGGTGATTACCGCTCTCTATACCAACGAACTCAAGGGTGAACTGGGTACCAACTTCAAACGTTGCGTTGCCTTCCGCGATGCCAAGTCTGAACTGCTCGACGGCTATCAGGACGACTTCAACTTCATTGAGCTCGGCAAACTCGCCATCGACTATAGCGACGGTGTGGTAGAAGGTGAAGAAGAAGCTAACCAGATTCTCTTTGATTATGCGAAGGAGAAGAACAAGCCTGTACTGGCTTATCCGGGAGAAGATATCCAGGAGCCATACGCAGACTTCATCAACAAGGTTTGTCCTGACGCAGAATAAAATTCCGACAACAGAGACACATACATACAAGGATAATGAAAATTTTAAGACTCTTAACAGTATTAGTAATAGCAGCGCTTACTTTCGCTGCATGTGATGACACCACCGAGGGAATCGGTGGTAGCATCACTAACGATATTGACAACATCAACATCACTAGCGCAGTATTTCCTGTAGCTACAAAGTCTATGGTTTCAGGTGCCGTATTGAGCCGCAACAACAGCGGTCTCATCGGTAAGATGAAAGACCCGGAAACCGGCAACTATGTAAAGGGTGACTACATGACCCAGTTGAGCGTATTGCCTACTTTCTCTATAGATACACTCGATTACATCAAGCAGGCAAACAAAGGTTCTATCGAAGCAGACTCATGCTACCTCCTGGTTTCATACAATGCCAGCTACGGCGATACTATCGCCCCAATGAAGGTGACAGCCTATGAGATGACAAAGCCGATGGCAGAAGATAAGGAGTATTACTCTGATTATGATGCCTTCAAGGAAGAGGTAAGCGAAAACAACCAGCATTGGAGCAGTAATTACAACTTGAGCAATACATCAGATGTCAAGAACTTCAAGATTTACTTGAATAAGAAGTATGAGAAAGATGGTAAGACATACAAGAACTATGGTTCTTACATCATGCAAACATACGCAGAACATCCTGAGTACTTCAAGACCAACTTCAAGTTCCTGCACAATGTCTGCCCTGGCTTCTACATCAAGAATGTAGGTGGTACGGGTAACATGGCTAAGATCTGGAATACAGAGCTTATCTTCTACTGGACCCGTCACAAGACCATCAATAAAGACAGTACTGCTGTAGGAATCGGATACAACCGTTTTGATGGTACAGAAGAGGTGTTGCAGCTCAACAAGATTGAGAACGACACCGTGAAACTGAAGCAGTTGGCAAGTCAGGAGAAGAACTGTACTTATCTCAAGTCACCGGCAGGTATCTTCACCGAGGTTACCCTCCCTATCGAAGATATCATGAAGGGACATGAGAAGGATACGCTCAACACAGCTACCATCTCTTTCCCACGGCTCAACAATGACAACGAAGACAACCCATACAACTTTGCTACACCAAGCACCATCCTGATGGTTCAGAAAGACAGTTTGCAGTCGTTCTTCGAAAAGAGCAAGTTGGCAGATAGCCGTACTTCTTATACCACAAGCTACAGCAGTACAGGCACTTATAAGAATGCCTATACATTCCAGAATATCGCCAACCTGGTTTCTGTCATGTATAAGAACAAGGGCAAGGGAGAAAACTGGAATAAAGTAGTACTGGTTCCTGTAAACATCATCACAGCCACACAGGGACATACTACCGTCATCTCCAAGATTAATCACGATATGTCACTCGCTTCTACCCGACTGAAAAGAGGTGTAATAACCACCGACAGCAACGGCAAGGAGACAAGTCCTATACAGATAAAGGTGATTTACAGTAAGTTTAAAGAAGAATAAGCATTCATAACGCAAAGTAAAAAAGGAAACGAAACATGGCTGATAATTTTTTGGAGCGTCATCGCGAAGAATACGAAATACGCAAGGCTGCATGGCTCAAGAAAAAGAAACTATTCATGAAGTCAGGCAAGAAACAGAAGCCCCAGACACAGATGCCACGTCCTGAAGACGAAGCGTTATAAACACGAAAAAATATTCAGAATCCTGAGAAAGAGAGTGTATCATAAAGCATTTGAATGTTTATGATACACCCTCTTAACTTTGCCGGTTAGTCCTTAAAAACCGCTGCATAAGTACAAAAAAAGCCATTTAATACAAAATAAAACAAAATTAATTTGGAGTTTACCCATTTTTTTATATCTTTGCATTGCAAATTAAAAGTATTTAATATTAAACTGACAAAAAGCAATAAAATAAAAATAATCAAGATATTAGTAGAGATACTGGTCTATGGGTTTAACTTGTCAAAAAACTTGCATTTAAGGATACAAGATATTTGCAGGATACAAGTTACTTGCAATATATGAGATACTTGGTTTATGTTAATAGATAATGAAGAAATTACTCTCATAAAGAATTTGTTTTTAAGTTTAAACAAAAATGCTAAAGTTAGATGTTAGTAATTATAAGTCCCCGTAGTGACCGTGAGGCTACTGCGGGGACGCTTTTTCAATTTATAGTATATAGAAACAAAAAGAGGGTGTGTCATAAGTCTATGGCGCACCCTCTTTTATGTTATTTATTGTATAATCCTAGAAGTATCGTAGCCTATTCCAAAAAGGGAATCATATAATATCGTCTGCAAATTTTACTTTTTCCGATCTTCTCTATTATAAACAGGCAGGAAGTTCACAAAAGGGCATAGTTATCCCTGACGATAAAAAAACAAAATTGAGTTTTATCGTTTTATACCCAAATATTTCTTCAAATTGAATCCCATTCCGAACAATCCTAGATCCATGTAAACCTTGTCCATTCCAAAATGCCTGAATCGCTTATAATGCATATCTGCCTTCATCTGCCCAAATACAGCTTCCGGCTCTATCGGTCGCTGGCTTCTGTGTT
>OJOC01000133.1_pt1 | contig 28083 bp, 26 predicted proteins | sample 1598151 | NCBI WGS metagenome assembly OJOC01 (sample SAMN03922459, study PRJEB24848) | human gut metagenome | isolation source: stool sample | host: Homo sapiens | place: Germany | collected 2009-11 | reverse complement strand
TATCGAATCATTGTTTTTTAGCGAGCTTATATCCCCATAAATAAATTTAGGGGCTTTACGCTCGCATTTGGTAATTCTAACAATACAATCCCATTCTTCATAACACGAGCACCTATATTATATTTCAAACGATTTATTTTTCCTCTAAATATATTAATAACAAAAATATCTTCTTTTGTTTCTCCTTCAACATTAAATTCTATTGATTTTCCTGCTGAGGGAAATTGTATTTCATCTACTAACGTATTCTTTAACATTTGTAATAATTTTTCTGCTTCTTCTTGCGTAATTTTTATAGAAGCCACATCTATTACCTTCTTTTATTATATAATAAAAATTTATTTTTCTCTAACATAGAACTTATCATATCTAAAATAACTTTATTTTTAATTATAATTTTCATTATAACAGATAAATAAAAAAAGACTACCTCATTTTTTTGAGATAGTCTTTCTTAAATTATTTTTCAGCTAAAATCTCTTTTAATAGATTTTCAGCACTTTCTTCATCAGGGTTATTTGTGCCCAACTCACCACGAAAAGCTTTAGCTAGTATTGCTTTTTTCAGTAATTCTATTTTTTCTAATTGCTGTTCTAAGTTTTTTATTTTATTATACTTAGCCAATAATTTATCTAAAATATTAACAATTTCTTGTTGTTCTTCAATAGTAGGCACTTTCATTTTATAATTTTCTAAAAAAGTTTTTGGTACACGTTGTTGACCTACAGCTCCTGTCATTTCTCCTTTGGCTTCATCTCTAAAAGTTTTTTGTCTTACAAAATAATGTAAATACTTGTTATTCAATTTATTTTCATCACATCTTAATACATAAAACTCAGTCGAACCAAAGCCTATATCATTTTCTAATTTATCTACTATTGCAGATTTTCCATTTTCCATACAAGGCGTTATTTTCGCAAAAAGTACATCACCTTCACAAAAATTTGTATATCCTTTTTTTACTTCGCCTAGCTTTTTCAATTCCTTTTTTACTATTTTCCCCCAAATATCCGATACACATGGCATAGGAATAAATGATACTATCATATCATCATCAAATTCTTTTGTATTAATCTTTTTAGGATTTATTTTACAAAAATCCATTAATATACCATTTTCCCAACTAGATAAATCAATATTATTTTCTTTTCTCCATTTTGCTGTTAATTCACCAATAAAAGCTTTATGCAGTATTGCCATTTTATTTTGTTCGAATTGAGCTAAAGTATTTTCTATTAATTCCTTTGCTCTATCTAATTTAGCAAATAAAGACTCTATCCTCTCTACTATTCTTTGCTGTTCATTTATTGGTGGTAATGGTATTTTTAATTGCTCTATTTTTTTTATTGCCAATTTAGGCTGACAACCTGTTGTAATTACTTCTTGTATTTGTTTTTGCACAATATATGAAGATAATACTTTTACTAATAAATTTTTATTTATATGTTTTATTATAATTTTATCAGCGTTTTCTGTTAAATTAGCTCCATCAAATTCAACTGGAATAATTCCAACTCTACCAATTGTTCCTGCACAAGTTATATATATATCATTTTTTGATATAGTATAATTAGATATTTTATTATAAATATCTTTACTAATATAATGTATATCATCATTTAATACAGTACCATTTTTCATATCTGTTACTCTTATATATTTATAACCTGTATTTTCTTTTAATAAACTTGTTCCTTTGGGAATACGTTTTCCACCTTTTATTTGAGTAATATTACCTAATCTTACCCAACACCAATTACTAGATATTTTATATGGTTGTTCTTCTTTTGGTACTAAGGCATTTTGCAATTTTTCTTCTATGGTTAACTCTATTTGTTTTTTCTTTGCCATTTTAAGCCTCACCATTTTCTAAGGATTTTAATTCATTTACAACTTCACTAAGCAAGGCTTGTGCTTCGGATAAGTCTGCAATCATTTCTTCTGTGCAATCAATAGGATTTGGCAAGTCTTCATAATCTAAGATACTATCATCTTTTATCAAGCCTAAATCAAGGCTATTGCCTTTTTCGGCAATTTGCTCTCTTGTAAATACAGAAAATCTTTCATCTTGTATTTTATGTCTATCTTCTGCTGTATAAGCTTTGATAAAATCGGCAAAATCACTTTTTTTGAGTGGATTTGTTTTACCAAAAGAAGGCATATTCGTTCTTAAATCATAGAACCACACTTCTTTTGTATTATCTTTATCAGTTTTGCCACGTGTGAAAAATAATACATTCGTTTTTACACCTTGAGCGTAGAAAATCCCTGTAGGTAATCGCAAAATTGTATGCAGATTGCATTTATCCATTAAATCGGCACGGATTTTTTCGCCATCACCGTCAGCAAATAGCACATTATCTGGAAGTACAACACCTGCTCTAGCTTTGCCATTGGCTTTTAAACTACGATAAATATGTTGCAAGAAATTCAACTGTTTATTGCTCGTAGGATAAGTGAAATCATCACGTGTTGCACGTTCGCCACCTTTTTTCGTACCAAAAGGAGGATTGGCAAGCACTACATCAAAATCTTTTAATGCTTTTCCTTGATTGGATAATGTATCAGCAAGCATGATATCGCCATCAATATCGTGAAGCATTGCATTCATCAAAGCTAATCTATGTGTATCATGTACTAATTCGCAACCTGTAAAAGCTTCTTTATATTGAAAATCACTTTGTTCTTCATCTAAATCATCATAATCATCAGTTTGAGATTTTACATAATTATTTGCAGAAATCATAAAGCCAAAAGTTCCGCAAGCTGGATCATTACAACGTTCGCCTGCTTGTGGTGCTACAAGCTCTACAATCACATCAATGAGTACACGAGGGGTAAAATATTGCCCTGCTCCAGATTTTTTCTCATTGGCATTTTTTTCGAGCAAACCTTCATAAAGATTGCCCAAGCCTTCTTCTTTAGCACTGTACCAATCAAGTTCATCTATAGTTTTAATTATTTTTTCTAAATTCTTTGGTTCTTCAATGTTGGTCGCTGAACCTTGATAAATCTCTCTAATTCTGCCTGTAGTATTAGTGCCTAATTTATCTAATAATTCTTTATAGAAATTTTTTAATTCAATACCGCTTTTATTTACTAAATTATCCCAGCGATATGCTTCAGGAATATTTGCTTCTACGCCTGTTTCTTTTGCCATTTTCAAAAATAAAATATAGGTGAGTTCTGTTACATATTGATGATAAGTTATACCGTCATCTCTTAGTACATTACATAAATTCCAAAGTTTTGCTACTATCTCTTGTGTGTTCAAGCTATTTTTCCTCCATCTTCATATAAATATTGGTTTAATTCTACTATAATTTCTGCTAAATGTCCGCCAAATTTTTTATCAATAGTTTTAAAACCACCTTTTTTTACAAATCTTGTATCTGTATCAAAGGTTTCTTTATTAATTACAGACTCATGCAATAAATATTTCTCTATACTTTTCAAGAAAGTTTCTTCACTTACAGAAAAATAATGATTTGCTTTCAATTTTTCCATAGCCTTTTTTATATGTTCTTCATGACTAACTCTAGCACTGCCAAGCATACATTGACGAATTATGCTGATGATATCTGCTGTTATCTCTTGATTAGTCATTTGATTTAAAGCTGTATTTAAATGTGTTTGACTAAAACCATTACTATCTAGTTTTAAGCATAATCTTTTTAAATCTTCACGTTTTAAATCGCTAGGTTTTGTACAGATTAATTTCAAAGCCATTATTTCATTCATATTATCTTTTAAATATTGAGTGAAGCTTTCTATATAATCTTGTGGTTTTTGCGTATTTCCATAATCTCTAGTATGAGATACTACTTCATCTTCACCCTCATAAATAATGCGAGTCTTGCCATGATAAGCATCTTTTTCTTGTAAAAAAATAAAATAACTTTCATGCTCTTGTATATAAGAGCTAATTTTTTCTACTGGCAAAGCTCTCAATTCATCAATAAAATCAGTTGTTGATTTACCTGTCATTGTTTTGAAATCTTTTTTCTTTTTATCGCTCATAGATTGCTGTTTACGATTTAATTTACCGACTAATTGCTCTAATTGATTTTGTTTATATTTCAGTTCATCTGCTGTATATATGCCATTATCTTCTTTTATTTTAGGCTATGTCACAACAAACAGTTGATAAATAGCCATTTTTATAGGGGAGTATCAGAACTCCCCTACAAACTGTTATTTGCAGTTATCTATACTCATTTGGAATTTCGATATGAAGTGTCTCACACAATAACTTCACATCATGTGCATCATTTTCATCAAACTCGTATCCCAGATGGAACATTACTTGACTATATGGTTCAATACAGGAAACCTCTATTTCCTCAATTCTTCCTTTACCCGAAAAAGTTTCTACCGGAAAACAATCCCCATCATAAAGAATTTCACCTTCGTCCGTATATTCAAAACAATGCAAATCAATAATTCTGTTTTTCAAATCTTCCCATACAGTATGGTTCAATGTTGTATATTCCATCTTAATCTCATAAAAGCCATTAGCTTTCATTATTTCTATAAAGTTCTGATAATCGTTCTTTTCTACAAAAATGTCAATATCATTATGGGCTCTTGACTGATATCCAAGAAGAGCATCTACACCCCAGCCACCATCAAGAAAGACTTTAATCTCCGCATCTATTGCAAATTGAAGAATCTGTTTTACATCTGTTATATTGACCATCTTATCATCTCCACAAATTCTAATTAGGCGACCAGAGGAACTGCTGGTCTGTTTGATAAATCTCTGCATTTAGCAGTTTTCAATGTTGCCAAAACGAAAGTTAAGAAGATGTTCCTTTTCTCCATGTCGCTTTCTTTGGCGTAATTTACAAGGTTATTCCACACAAGATAGTTGTTCAGATACTTGGTAGAAACACCGTTAAAGCCACGCATAAACCTCTTTAGCTGGCTATGGTAGCTATTGATATGTTGGATATTATAAATGCCTTTCTTGGCTTTGCCAGTCTTTAACTGCACAAGGTCAATGCCATTGGCATTTGTAAATCTCACATAGGAGTTCATCTTGTCCGTAACAAGAGTGGAATTGGTCTTAATCCTACCATCATAAATATGATGTAAATCTCTTGTAGAAACTCTACCAGTATTCGTAATCTTGGAGATAGACAAGCCATTCCTATTAACCGCACAAGGAACACATACCTTTTCTTGGGACAAGCCTCTGATATGTGTAGAATGACCACGCTTATGAGCCTTGCGTGGCATAGCAAATGTCTTACTCTTGCTATGATTGCCCTTGTACGAGATGGCGAAAAAAGTTTCGTCAGCCTCAATAATGCCGTCAAGGGTAACATCGTCTGCCATATTCTGAAGTGCATCCAAAATCTTGTGTCTCCAAAGGAATGCGGTGTTTCTGTGAATCCCACAAGCAACAGCAGTCTTACGAATGGATAAGCCATTCATCATACAATCAATGTACTGCTCCCACACGGACAAGTCTTTTCTTGTACCAGACACAATGGAGTTCGTAGCAATCACGAAGGACTTGCCACAATCCTTACATACATATCGCTGTGTGCCATCTTTACGATGACCATTGCGAACCACATGGATACAGCCACAAAGAGGGCATACACGACCATTTGCAAAGCGTTCCTTTGCTACGAAATCTTCAATATTCAAAGACTTTACAAAGGCAGGACTTAAAAGCATTGTTTTAAGGCTTTCCTGCTCTGCGACAGTCAACTTACCGATAATATCTAATGCGTCTTTGATAGTAGGCATATCCAATTACCTCCTTCGGTGGTACTGTTTCTTACTATTATTATACGCTATTTCTCGTCAAAAATCAACCATTTGTTGTGACAGAGCCTTATTTTATTGATGATATCTCCTATGCTGATATTAGGATTTACCACGACAGGTTTCATAGTATTTACACTGTCTAAAGCTTCATATACACCTACAGGATCATAAATCTCAAAACAAGTCTTATCAATTTGCGGACATAGACGAGTTGCTCTGCCTAACATCTGTTCAAATAAAATACGAGATTTCACTCTGCGTAAAAATACTAGAGTATCTATCTTCGGCACATCAACACCTGTAGTCAACAAATCTACAGTAACAACAATAGAAGGATCTTTTTCATTTTTAAAATGACGTATATATTCTAAAATACGGTCTTTATTTCCTTGACCTGCACTAGCAGTGATTTTGATAATTGTATCACTAGGAATATTATAATCAGGGCAAATTTCTTTTAAGATTTTTACGATTAAATCTGCATGATTATCGTCAACAGCGAAAATTAATACTTTTCCCTGCTTATCTTCATCTTTTTGATTATTTTTTCTACTGATACTCTCTATGATTTCGATTAAGACTTTGCGATTAAAATCTTCGGTGATTACTTCACGATTGAATTTATCCACTTCGATATGAACTTCATCTTCTAAGCAAGCTACATTTGTTACCTCTTTTGTAGCTGTATCATAAAGTAACATATTATCGCCTTTATGATAGACTATACCTTCATTGTATAATCTTGTACGAATATTGTGCGGTACATCATGGTCTACCAAAAATCTATCATTGACAGCTTCACGATAAGAATAAGTAAATACTGGTTCGCCGAAAATTTCTGTAGTATGCAGTGCTGGTGTAGCTGTAAGCCCTATTTTGACAGCATCAAAATATTCAATGACATAGCGATATTTACTGATATAATCCTGTTGATTATTATACAAAAGTTCTTCTTCGCTCATTTGTCTATCCAAGATATAACCTCTATGAGCTTCGTCTACAATGATTAAATCAAAATCGCTAACAGACGGCATTTTATTATATTTTTCACCATCTTCATCATTTTGATACAACAATCTTTTAACCATACTTTGTACAGTTGCTATCTGTATTTTAGTTTCTCTATCTATCTGTTTATTATTTAACCCTTTTATATTATAGATTTCATCTAAAGTCATCAATTCTTCAAGCTTTACCTCACGAAAAGTTTCATAAGCTTGCTCACCTAGACTCGTTCTATCCACTAAAAATAATATGCGGTGAAATCTCTTTGTCTTTAAAAATAGATATATCATGCCTAAAATAGTGCGAGTCTTTCCTGTACCTGTAGCCATAGCTAATAAAATATTTTTCTTGCCTGCTACTATAGCATCAACAGTTGCTTTTATCGCATTTACTTGATAATATCTCAAATTCAAACCTTGTTTATCTACTAAAAAGCCTTGATTATAATTTGTTAATTCACTATTTACTTTTTCTATGTCTAATTGCAATAATTCTTGCAATCCTTCTGGAGATTTAAAACCTCTCAAAGCTACAGGATAATTTAAACTACTGCGTAAATCTCTAAACCAAATACCCGAAGCTGTTTCTATCTGTTTTAAATACGGTCTACCATTTGTCGCAAATACAAAAGGAACTTTATACTCACCATATTGACCAATTAAATATTTTTCATCAATTATAATTTGACTAGCATATTCTTTTGCTTGATAATCCATTACAGATAAAATATCTTTATCTATACTTTTAGCTTCTACTACTGCTACAAGTTTTAAACCAATAAATAACGCATAATCTACATGACCTGTAGTTTTTTTATCTGTCATTGTAGGCCATTCTGCTATTGCCATATTTACATTTTTCTGTGGTCTTGAGCCTTTGCTATAGCGAATATTTCTTGTATCTACTTGCCAACCAGCTTCTCTTAGTTGTGCATCAATAATATATCTTGTCTGTTCTTCTGTTAATTTCAATCTATCTGTTGCCGATTTTATTAAATTCAAACGTTTATCTCTTTTAATAGTTTTTGCTTTAGAAGCTGTTTGCAATGCAGATTGTGTTAATTGCTGTAATTCGTTTTCTTCAATATTTGTATAATAAATATCTTCTTTTTTAGGCAAAATAAATGGTCTGTGTTCATATCTATAATCTCCATAAGTTTGCATAAACCACTCACTAAGCACATAGGCAAATTCTAATAAAAGACCACAAGGCTTTTCATAATTTTCATGAACAGCTTTATTTCTTGCTTTACGCAAAGCATGTAAAATATTTTTAAGTTGTTCATCAATATAACCTTCACGAATTAAAATATTTATACGATTTACCGCTTTATCTTCTGTCGGTTTTTTTATGTTATCATATTCAAAAATTAAATTTACAACAGTTTCCCCTATCATGCCTAATTTAATCAAACAAGAATTAGGGTCTGTATATAAATATTTTTCTGCTAAATTGCCTAAATTTGCTAATACTGGAAATTTTTCTTTTAAAAAATCAAAATTACTCATAATCTATCACCATAAATTATTTTTTATACTTATAATCTTTATTATAATATTAAATTCTATCTTTTTGCGCAAATAATACGCCTATTTTTACATATTAAAAAATTTTTTGAAAATAGCTATATTTGACAACAATTTTAAGATATAAACTTTCTTCAAATTCATTGACTCTTGATTATAAAGCGTTATAATAATAACCGAAATAAATTTTCACGAAAAAAATTATACAACATTTTATATATATTTTTTAAAATCAGGAGGAATTTCATTATGAAAACTGTTCTTATTATTCGTGCTTTATTAGTAGCTATTGCAAGTTTCATTCTTTCCCTTTATATAAATAATCCAACAATTACTGCTTTAACTTTAGGCATTATTTATTTAGGCTTCTTAGCAAATCTCATCACTTATAGACTTATTACTAAAAGAGATGACGAAGATGAAGCATCTTATCACAGCGCACATAGTTTACAATAATATTAATAATATATTGTAGGCTATTATTATACCTCTGACATAAATACACTTATGTCTTCAAATCAAAACCTATATATTAATTAAATCTTAATCTAATGTATAATTTTTGTGGAGCTTATTATGGATTGAAAAATCTTTAATAAGCTCTTTTTTTTATAGTTACATTTCATTAATTTATTCCTTTAAAGTCAATATATTGTTAGTCAAATATTAACATAGTATAATCTTAAAATATGAAATTTATTTTAGGAGCGTTATTTTATGAAATTGAAGCAATGGATTCAAATTTTTCCCATCTTGTCGGGCATAATGTGGGGTTCTGCGGGGATTTTTGTCCGAAAACTTAGCGAATTAGGTCTAAATAGTGTTTCTATTGTCGAAACTCGCATCATTGTTGCTATTATCATTATTATTGCCGGTTTACTATGTTTAGACAAAAAATTACTCAAAATCAAATTAAAGGATTTATGGATTTTTATTTGTGCTGGTATTTTTAGTATGTTAGGTCTAAATCTTTGTTATAACTTCGCCATAAATGAATTGACCTTATCCTTATCTGCTGTTTTATTGAGCCTTGCCCCTATATTTGTATTGATTTTGGCTAGTATTTTATTCAAAGAAAAACTCACTTTGCAAAAAACCATTTGTGCTATTTTGGCTTTGATTGGTTGTATATTATCTAGTGGCGTCTTAGAAGAAGTCGGTGCTATGAAATGGACTACCATCGGTATAGTCGTTGGCACTTTGGGAGCATTTTTTTATGGTACATATAGTATTTTTTCTAAAGTCGCTATGCTCAAAGGCTATCATTCTTTCACAGTTACAGTTTATAGTTTGATATCTGTTGGCATAGCCTTATTGCCTTTTACTGATTGGCTAAAAGTTTGGGAAATTATTCAAATTAACCCAGCATCTATGAGCGGATTTTTATTATTACATTCTTTGCTTACTTCTGTATTGCCATATATTTGCTTTACTGTAGCTTTAAATTATGTCGAAGCTGGCAAAGTTGCCATTTTAGCCTCTGGTGAACCTATAGCTGCTATGCTCTTTGGTATCTTCTTTTATCAAGAAATACCTACTGTCTTATCTTTAATCGGTCTATTCACTGTTTTATTTGCCCTAGGATTATTGACCATTCCTTTTACAAAACTAAAAAAAATCTTTAATTAAACAAAACTAATCTACAGATATATTTTTCTTATGAAATCTATATCTGTTTTTTTATTTGACAAATATCTCATCTTTCTTTAAAATGTTAACTAAAATTATAGAAAGGTTGACAATATGAGATATAAAACTTCTACACTTTGTGAAATCGCTATTTTAGTTGCCATGATTTCTATATTAGGCTCAATCAAAATTCCTAATATCATTCCTGGCATTGAATTCCAATTATCAGCTCCACTAGCTGTAGCTATTTGTAGTGTCTTTGGTTTTAAAAAATATATCATCAGTGGCATTTTATCTAGTGTAATCTGTTTAGCTTTAGGTACACAAAATATATTAAATGTAGCTATTGCCATGCAATTTCGTCTAATCGTTGGTCTACTTTTATATTTAGCTCAAAACCATCTTTATATGATAATTTTCGCTGGCCCTATCGCTTCACTTATCGCTAGATTTAGTCTATTTTTCTTTCTAGGCAATCTTGGTGCTTTGACATTTTCCATGATTTTATTTACCATTCCTGGACTTATCTTCACTGCTATAGCTTCCCCTATTTTAGTAAATATTTTAAAGAAAATAATTCATAAAAGGAGATAATATTTATGCTCTATAGTATTCGTATGCGTTCAGCTCAAGGTGGAGCTCATGAACATGGTGGTCATCATATTTCTGGTGCTGAACGTTTGATTACAACACAAGATTTAACTACAATCACAGAAAAATTAATTCAACGAGCTTTAACTCATGAAAAAGGCAGAGCAGATTTTATTCGCCTTACTATTGAAGAAGTTAAACCCAAAGATATCATAACTATTCCTATGCTTAAGATGGAAACGTATACGGCTATTAATGTAAGTGATGGACATAAAAATGCTTGTGAATTTCTAGCCAATGCAAGCATTTCCAAAATAGCGATAGATAATGCTATGTCATCTTTATTATCACTACAGGAAAATATGCGTGGTGCTATTTTAATTGATGCCACTACAGGAGAACGCTTAGATAATACAGGTATGAGAGGAATTCGCGTCAGTCGCATGGATTTTAAAGATACACTACAAGCCAAAAAACATTTTGATGAATTAGGCTATACAGACAATCATGTACAAGAAGCTCTCGTCTTAGCTAGTAAAGTTTTATCCGCACCAAATGTCGTAGGAGAATTATGTTGGTCTGATGACCCTAATTATATTATCGGTTATGTATCTGCCAATAATATTTATCACCGTATTACTAAAATGAAACCACTACATAGCAGTCAAGGTGGTCGAGTATTTTTTGTAAAAACACCTATAGATATCACAGCTTTGCAAAATTATCTTGAAAGACAACCCGTACTTGTAGATATTAATTTATAAATTGAAATGGAGTTTATCATGCAAGATAATTTAAATAAATATTCAACTGAAATAGAATTTTTACATCAACAGCAATTATATCGAAAACCTATAACTTATATTCCCATTTCTGCCACTAAAGTTCTAAAAGATAATGAAGAATTTTTGATGATGGCTTCTAATAATTATTTAGGGCTTACCCATCACCCACAAGTGAAAAAAGCTGCTATCGAGGCTATCGAAAAATACGGTACAGGATCTGGTGGCTCACGCTTGATATCTGGCTCTCATATTTTATTTGCCAAATTAGAACAAGCACTTGCTGAGTTTAAATCTACAGAAAAAGCATTGGTCTTTAATACTGGCTATATGGCTAATGTTGGCACTATCAGTGCATTGACTAATAATAACGATTACATCATCAGCGACGAATTAAATCACGCAAGTATAATTGATGGCTGTCGACTCAGCAAAGCTAAAACTTTAATTTATCGTCATAAAAATATGACAGATTTAGAAAATATATTAAAAAATTTGCCATATTCTCATACGAAATTAATCGTTACTGATAGCGTATTTAGCATGGACGGAGATATCGCTCCTTTAGATGAAATAGCCTATTTAGCACATAAATACAATGCTTTAACTATGGTTGATGATGCTCATGCTACAGGAGTCTTGGGCAAAGGTCATGGCAGTGTAGAACATTTTCACCTGCAAGGAAAAATTGATATTCAGTTAGGCACTTTAAGCAAAGCCCTCGCTTCCGAAGGTGGCTTTGTCGCTGGCAAAAAAATTCTTATTGAATATCTCATCAACAAGGCTCGCAGTTACATTTTTTCTACAGCACTGACACCAGCAGATATAGCAAGTAGCCTTGAAGCATTGTCCTTAATCGCTAACGATAATAACTTAGTAGATAAATTATACGATAATATTTCCTATGTACAAGATTTATTCCAACAAAATAATATAGATATAAACTTAACTACTCCTATCGTGCCTATCATTGTGCATAGCAATGAAAAAGCTCTGCAAATAGCTCAAAAACTCTATGAAAAACACATTATTTTATCTGCTATCCGCCCACCGACAGTCCCACAAAATCAAAGTCGATTGCGTCTTGCTATATCAGCTAGTCATACACAAGAAGATTTAAATTTTGTTATCACTGAATTAATTAAATTACTTTAATATAAAAAGACCTTGATAATACATAAATTATATTATCAAGGTCTTTATTTTTATGCATCTCGTTTATTTAATCTTTTTCCTTCTTCAAGTAAAGGTTTTAAAAATTGCCCTGTATATGAAGCTTTTACTTTCGTTATATCTTCTGGTGTTCCTTTGGCTACAATAGTACCACCACGATTACCGCCTTCTGGACCTAAATCAATTAAATAATCTGCTGTTTTAATCACATCAAGATTATGTTCAATGACAACTACAGTATCTCCACCATCAACTAATCGCTGTAATACATCTAAAAGTTGATGAATATCTGCTGTATGCAGTCCTGTTGTTGGTTCATCTAAAATATAAAGAGTTTTGCCTGTACTTCTTCTAGCTAATTCAGAAGCTAATTTTACACGCTGTGCTTCACCGCCAGATAATGTCGTCGCTGGCTGTCCCAATTGAATATAACCAAGTCCTACATCTTGTAATACTTTCATATAGCGATAAATTTTAGGTATATTTTCAAAAAATACACAGCCTTCATCAACTGTCATATTGAGTACATCAGATATAGTTTTCCCTTTATATTTTACTTCCAAAGTTTCACGATTATATCTCGCTCCCTTACAAACTTCACAAGGAACATATACATCTGGTAAAAAGTGCATTTCGATTTTTATAATGCCATCACCATGACAAGCTTCACAACGTCCACCTTTAACGTTGAAACTAAAACGACCAGGTTTATATCCTCTTATTTTCGCTTCATTAGTTTGACTAAATAACTCACGAATGCTATCAAACACACCTGTATATGTCGCAGGATTAGAACGAGGTGTTCTTCCTATTGGCGATTGGTCAATATTGATGATTTTGTCTATATTTTCAATGCCTTTTATCTCTTTATGTTTACCTGGTTTTCCCTTTATTGTATATAATTTACTTGCTAAACCTTTATACAATATCTCATTTACCAAAGTAGATTTCCCAGAACCAGAAACACCTGTTACTACAGTGAATACACCTAATGGAAATTTTACATTTATATTTTTTAAATTATTTTCTTTAGCACCGACAACTTCGATAAAATTGCCATTGCCTTTTCTTCTCTCTTTTGGTACTGGTATATATTTTCTACGGCTTAAATATTGCCCTGTTATTGAATCTAAATTTTGCTTGATTTCTTCAACAGTTCCTTGAGCTACTACTTCACCGCCACCAGCTCCTGCTTTTGGCCCTATGTCAATAATACAATCTGCTGCATACATAGTATCTTCATCATGTTCTACCACAATCAAAGTATTTCCTAAATCACGAAGATGTTTTAATGTAGCTAATAATCTATTATTATCTCTTTGATGAAGTCCTATACTAGGTTCATCTAAAATATATAATACACCGACTAAACCTGAACCAATCTGTGTAGCTAAGCGAATACGCTGAGCTTCCCCACCAGATAAAGTGCCTGCTGCTCTAGATAATGTTAAATATTCTAACCCTACATCTAGTAAAAAGCCTAATCTAGCATGAAGTTCTTTCATGATCTGTTTAGCAATGATTTCTTCACGCTCAGTGAATTTTAGATTTTTGAAAAATTCACTAGCTTCAGCGATAGTCATATCTGTTACTTGTTTTATATTTTTATCGCCAATAGTGATGGACAATACTTCTGGTTTTAACCTTGCCCCTTTACATTTTGGACATGGTGTAGTGCTCATATACGCTTCATATGATTCTCGCATTATATCTGAATTAGTCTCTTTATAACGACGCTCAAGCATAGGCATTACACCTTCAAATGGTGAAAAATACTCTTTATATTCATCATACATATTCACATATGAATAATTAAATTTTTCTTCACCTGAACCATTTATCAAATACTCTTGAATGTTTTTATCGATTTCATTCCATGGAGTATTTAAAGTATAACCATATTTTTTTAATACAGCTTCAATCTGTACCATAGCATAAGAAGCTGGATTTTTAGATAATGGTGCAAATAAACCTTCTGCTGGGCTTAAATTTTTATTTGGCATTACTAAATCTATATCAAATTGTTGATGACTGCCAAGTCCACTACATTCAGGACAAGCCCCATATGGACTATTAAATGAAAACATACGCGGAGCAATCTCTGGCAGACTGATACCACAATCTATACAAGCAAAATTTTGACTAAACATCAATAATTCACCATCAACCACTTGTACATAGACAATTCCTTCACCTATATCTAAAGCAGTTTCAAGTGAATCTGCTAAACGTTGTTCAATGCCTTCACGCACAATCAAGCGGTCGATTACAACTTCAATCGTATGTTTTTTATTTTTTTCTAGATTAATTTCTTCATTAATATCTATAACTTCGCCATCAATGCGTACACGCACATAACCTTCTTTGCGAATTTGTTCCAATACTTTTTTATGTTCGCCTTTTTTCCCACGAATGATTTGTGCCATGATTAACAATTTACTGCGTTCTGGCAGACTCATGATATTATCCACCATTTGGTCTACTGTCTGCTGAGTGATAGGTTTACCACATTTTGGACAATGAGGTTTTCCCACTCTAGCGAATAATAAACGCAAATAATCATAAATCTCGGTAACTGTTCCCACTGTAGAACGAGGATTATGACTTGTTGTCTTTTGGTCAATAGATATAGCTGGAGATAGTCCTTCTATATAATCGACATCTGGTTTATCCATCTGCCCCAAAAATTGTCTAGCATATGCAGATAAAGACTCTACATAACGACGTTGACCTTCGGCATATATCGTATCAAAAGCTAATGAAGATTTTCCACTGCCACTCAATCCTGTTACTACTACTAATTTATCACGAGGAATTTTTACATCTATATTTTTTAAATTATGAGCTCTCGCTCCTTTTACTGTTATAAAATCAGACAAAATATATCCTCCTTATTTATATTATTATCAAATTTAAAATCATTTATAAATCCTAGTTTTATACTATTAATTATATCATATTAATAATAATTATTAAATAAGAATTTATTTTTGATATTTATAGACTTTTATTGATTAACGATAGCTTCACAAAATAAAAAAAGTGCAGAAAATAAATTTCTGCACTTTTAATTGCTTTATTCTATATGTTAAATTACTTATTAATAAGCATAGCCCTGAGCAAGCATAGCATCTGCTACTTTTAAGAAACCAGCAATGTTTGCACCTACTACGAGGTTACCTTCAAAGCCATATTCTTTTGCAGTTGTTGCTGCATTTTTGTAGATATTTACCATGATTGAATGTAATTTTGCATCTACTTCTTCAAATGTCCAACTTAAACGTTCGCTGTTCTGGCTCATTTCAAGACCGGAAGTAGCAACACCGCCAGCATTTGCAGCTTTTGCAGGAGCAAAGAGAACTTTATTGTCTAAGAAATAGTTGATTGCATCAATAGTGGAAGGCATATTTGCACCTTCACCAACAACTTTACAGCCGTTAGCTACAAGAGCTTTTGCGGATTCAAGATCAATTTCATTTTGAGTTGCACAAGGAAGAGCAATATCGCATTTAACAGTCCAAATACCTTTGCAACCTTCATGATATTGTGCACCTTCAACACGTTCAGCGTATTCTTTAATACGTTTACGTTCAACTTCTTTAATCTGTTTTACAACATCAAGTTTGATACCATCGTTATCTACTACATAACCATTGGAATCGCTCATAGCAATAACTTTTGCACCTAATTCCATAGCTTTTTCAGCAGCATAAATAGCAACGTTACCAGAACCAGATACTACAACTTCTTTACCAGCAAAAGATGTATTACTATCTTTTAACATTTCTTCAACGAAATAGCATAAACCATAACCAGTTGCTTCAGTTCTTACTAAAGAACCACCGAAGGATAAACCTTTACCAGTTAATACACCAGTGAATTCGTTGCGAAGACGTTTGTATTGACCAAATAAGTAACCAACTTCACGAGCACCAACACCGATATCACCAGCAGGAACGTCAGTATCTGCACCGATATGTTTTGCAAGTTCAGTCATGAAGCTTTGGCAGAAACGCATGATTTCCATATCAGATTTACCTTTTGGATCGAAATCACTACCGCCTTTACCGCCACCCATAGGAAGAGTAGTCAAAGAATTTTTCAATACTTGTTCAAAACCTAAGAATTTAATTACAGAAGCGCATACGGAAGGATGTAAACGAAGACCACCTTTGTATGGTCCAATAGCAGAGTTAAATTGTACTCTATAGCCACGATTTACTTGTACGTTACCATTATCATCAACCCATGTTACACGGAAAGTAATCATACGTTCAGGCTCAACCATGCGTTCAATAATATTAGCTTTTTCATAAGCAGGATTTTTTTCAATTGCAGGTGTAATAGATTCTAAAACTTCATAAACTGCTTGTTGGAATTCTGCTTCGTTTGGATTTTTAGCTACTACTTTGTCGTAAACTTTCTGTAAATATGCGTTTTTTAAACTCATGATTAAACCACAACTCCTTGATAGAAATATCTTTATTCACAAATCATAAAATAAAAAAAATAAAATAGGTATATAAATTTTACTTATATACCTTTTCTGTATTTAACGTAAATCATTATAGCACGTCATTTTTATCTTGCATAGATATTTTTTACAAATTTACAATTAAATACTGTATACAGTATTTCCAAACTCCATTATAGCAGGTATTTATCACGTATTTTGGCTCTTGTGTACAGTATGATATAATAGATAATAATTTAATTATTATACAGAAAAGATGTGTTATCATGAATAAATTAAAAAATTATCTAAATGATTATGTACAAAAATTAGATGGAGATTGGTCTTATTTAATCTGCAATCTGAAAAATCCCCAAGAAACAATTTGCTTAAATGAAAATCACCTTCATAAATCAGCTAGCATGATTAAAGTTCTTATTTTAGCTACATTATGTGCTAGTGATTTAGATTTTAATGAAAAAATCTCTATTGATTATGTACCACATGTTGAAGGTGGTGGCGCATTACAAGAAATGGATAGCGATACACAAGTCAGCATCAAAGCTCTTGCTAGTCTAATGATTGTCCTTAGTGATAATTTAGCTACAAATATTCTCATAAAAAAATTAGGTATGCATAATATTCAAGCTTATGCTGATAAATTAAATTTAAAACAAACAAAAATTCAACGTTATATGATGGATTTTGAAGCAAGTAAGCAAGGTAGAGAAAATTATTTAACTGTAAATGATTACCATAAATTACTTTGTCATATCTATGATAATCGTCATTTAGAAAAATTTAATATCGCATGGCAAATCTTAGCTCGCCAACAATTTAGAGACCGCATTCCTTATTATTGGGATGAAGATATCATATTCCATCATAAAACAGGTATGCTTGATTTTGTCGAACATGATGGCGGTATTTTAGAAGCAGATTTTGGCACTTATAGTATTATTATTTTTGCTTCTAATTTAAAATCAAATGCTATCGGTGGTCGTGAAATGGGAAAATTAGGGCAATATATTTATGATTATCTAGCACAAAAATAAATTTGATTATCTAATCATTAAAGGACTGATTATATGTTTAAGATTATTTCACCTAAATTAATTTTAATTTCTATATTCATAGTATATAGTTTCCTCATCAGCGGTTGTAGTGATGAAGCTATGACTGATGATACTGTTCGCTATGCTTTAGAAAGCGAACCATCTACTTTAGACCCTGCTAAAAGTACAGCTCTCGCTGAATCAAATGTAGAACTTGCTTTATTTGAAGGTTTGACTCGTTTAGATGAACATGAACAACCTCAGCCAGCAGCAGCTAAAAGTTGGGATATTTCTCCAGACGGCACAGAATACACATTCCATTTGCGTGATAATCTTCTCTGGAATGATGGTACACCTCTTACTGCTCATGATTTTGAATATGCATGGAAACGTGTACTTGACCCTCAAACAGCTTCTGAAAATGCTTATATGATGTATCCATTAAATAATGGTGAAGCCTTTTTCAAACAAGAAGTATCTGCTGACCAAGTAGGGGTAAAAGCTTTAGATGATAAAACTCTATATGTAAAATTAAAAGCACCTATCACATATTTTTTAAATTTAACTGCCTTTCATGCTTATTATCCTGTACCACGTCATGTTGTTGAAAAAGACCCTGAAATCTGGGCAGCTAATGATAAAATTGTTTCTAATGGCCCTTTCATTTTAACTCATTGGATACATTCTAATCAATTACAATTTGTCAAAAATGATAAATATTGGGATAAAGATAAAGTTAAACTTGAAAATATGCAATGGCCTATCAGTGAATCTCAATCCACTCGTGTTTCTATGGTAGAAAGTGGTCAAGCTAATATCACTGTAGAACCGCCAATCTCTGAACAAGAACGCTTGACTAAAGAAGGCTTATTCAAGATGAGTCCTTATTTAGGCTCTTATTATTATAGTTTCAATACACAAAAAGCTCCATTTGATAATCCTCTAGTACGTAAAGCTTTTTCTATGGCTGTAGATAGAGAAAAACTTGTCAACAATGTAATTAAAGGTGGCAAAGAGCCAGCTTATGCTTGGGTTCCTCCTGGGCTTACTAATCCTGTAACTAAACAAGATTTTCGCCGTGAAGGTGGCAATCTCGTAGAATACAATCCACAAAAAGCAAAAGAATTACTCAGTGAAGCCGGATATCCAAATGGCGAAGGTCTTCCTCCTATAACTATTTTATATAATACAAATGAAATGCATAAAGCTGTAGCCGAAGTAATCCAAGCTATGTGGAAAGAAAATTTAAACGTCAATGTAGAACTTTTAAATCAAGAATCAAAAGTGTATTTAGACGCTAGAAATACAGGAAATTTCCAAGTAGCTCGTGCTTCATGGATTGGAGATTATGCCGACCCTATGACTTTTATGGACGTATATCTTGATGAAAATAACGATGGTCAATATCACAATCCACTTTATAATGATTTAGTTCGCAAAGCTCAAAATACAAACAATCAAGAAATTCGCATGCAAGCAATGCATGAAGCTGAAAAAATCTTGATGGACGATGCTGTTGTCTTACCGATTTATTACACTACTCAACCTTATATAGCTCAACCTTATGTAAAAAATTATCGCTGGTCAATATTAGGCACTATCGATTTTAAAGAAGCATATATCGAAAATTCCCCTGAAAAAGCCTCCGAAAAATAAATCTTATAAGTAAAACCATTATATATTTAAATATAATGGTTTTTTCTTTTATATTTTCAATAAAGTCAAAACATTTAATTGACTCATACTTATTCAAATGCTATTCTAATAATTAGATTTATTAATAATATTTATGAATAAAGGAGGCTTCCTTTATGATGAAGACTCGCCACAAAGGCAAAATTCTTGGCATTGGTAGTTGTATTGGCATCATAGCGCCAGCTACTGCTTGTGCAGATTTTGATTATACTCCTGGCATTGAACTTTTACATCAATGGGGTTATAAAACAAAAATCTCCAAAACGTTAAAAACAAATGAAGGTTATCTCGCAGGTTCTGATAAATTGCGAGCAAGTGAACTCAATAAATTTTTTGCTGATGATGAAGTTGATGCTATCTTATGTTTTGGTGGTGGCTATGGTTGTACACGCATTCTTGATTTATTAGATTATGATTTAATCCGCAAACACCCAAAATTATTAATAGGTTTTAGCGATGTTACAGCTCTTCATACTGCCATTGGACAAAATAGCCGACTTGTTACTATTCATGGACCTATGCTCAAAACTTTATCACGAAAACCTACACAATATACGATTTCTTCTTTTTGTCGTGGTCTTCGCATGTCTGTTCCACTCGGTGCTTTTCCATTACCTAAAAAACATGATTTAGAATCATTTTATCCAGGTAGAGCATTTGGTAAATTAATCGGTGGCAATCTAAGCGTTATCACTTCTCTTTGCGGTACTCCTTATGAATTAAAAGGGGAAAATAGTATTTTATTCTTAGAAGATATCGGTGAAGATGCTTATGCTATCGACCGCATGCTTCGTCAACTTTGGCAAAACGGTTTACTAAAAGACATCAAAGGTTTAATCTTCGGCAATTTTTCTCATTGCCAACCAAATAAACAAGAACCTTATGAATTTACTGTTAAAGAAGTTTTAGAGCAGTATGCTAATTTAGCCAAAGTTCCTACAATTTATAATTTCCCAGCAGGGCATGAACGCACAAATGCATTTTTGCCATTAGGTGTAAATGCTACTATTAATATTACTGAGGATAATATTAATTTCTTTATCAGTGAAGCTCACTGCAAATTACGTTAATTCTATTAATTTCATCAATTAATTTTATTTTTAGAAAGATTTTATTTATGTACAAACAAGATTTAAAACAATTAGTCTGTCAAGAAATTGATAAACTCGAACCCGTCTTATCCAAACTTGCTGATTATCTTCATCAACATCCTGAAATCAGTATGCAAGAAATAAAAGCGGTAAATTATCTCAAAAAACTTTTAGAAGAATTTCAATTTATATTCACGCCTATTCTCAAAGACACATTTTCTACTGCTTTTATTGCCACTAAAGGAAATGAAGATAAAAAAATCGGCTTTTTAGCTGAATATGATGCCCTTCCTGATATTGGTCATGGCTGTGGTCATAATCTCATTTGTTTAATGAGTCTAGGGGCTGGATTAGCTTTCAATGCTGTAACAGATAAAATTGCCCAAACAGTAATCTTTGGCTGTCCTGCTGAAGAAACTATTGGCGCTAAATTAAATATTGCCGATAATGGTTATTTTGATGATTTACAAGCATGTTTAATCATTCATCCTGATGATAAAACAACTATCGGTGGCACATCATTTGCCACTCACCCTTTAGAAATAACATTTCTAGGCAAAGAAGCTCATGTAGCTGACCCTGTATATCACGGTATCAATGCTTTAGATGCTCTTGTAGATTTTTATCAAGAATTTAAAAATCTTAAGCAAAGCTTTACTAAACCTAATATCATTGGCACAATTATCACAGATGGTGGCATAGCTCCTAATATCATTCCAGCTAAAGCTACACTAAGAGCTACTATTCGCAGTCTTGATACAGATTATTTAGAAGAAGTCATGCTTCCACAAATCAAAAAATTAGCACAAAAAATAGCACAAAAACATCAAACACAGTTAAAAATGCATCACTATGAGCCACTTTATAAAAACTTGCGCAGTGATAAACTATTAAATCAATATTATCAAGAAAATTTCTCTCTACTTGGCGAAAAATATACTCTACTTCCTGATGATTTTGCTGATGGCTCTACTGATGTAGGCAATGTCAGTCATGTTACTAGAACTTGTCAACCTACTATTTGCATTGGCAATAATTTATTTGTTCACACTTTAGAATTTGCTAATGCCAGTGGTTCTGAATATGCGAAGAAACAAGCATTAATCGGTGCTAAAGCTATGGCAATGACTGCTATTGATGTGCTATTTGAAAAATAATCATATTTTGAGGTCTTATTCATTATGAAAATCATAAAAATTCAAATTGGTAAAGTCAAAATTCCCTTAAAAAAACCTTTTATAACAGCTCTGCGCCGTGTTGACTTTGCCGAAGATATCATCATAAAAATAATCACTGATACAGGCAATATAGGTTTTGGCAATGCTCCACCAACTGCTGTCATCACAGGAGATAGTCAAGCGTCTGTAGTCTCTGCCATTCATGATATCATTGCACCTAAATTAATTGGCTTAGATATTTGCGAATTAGAAACCATCTGCAATCAAATTGATAAAGCAATGCTTCATAATTCTTCTGCTAAAGCTGCTATAGATATTGCCATTTACGATTTATTCGCTCAGATGTGCAATTTGCCATTATATAAATTATTAGGTGGCTATCGTACAGATATAAAATCTGATTTAACAATTAGCTTACGCGAACCTGAAATCATGGCTCAAGATGCGCTTGAAGCTGTAAATAATGGTTATACTGATTTAAAAATCAAAGTTGGCAATGACTCAGCTTTAGATTTTAAACGCATTGTTGCTATTAGAAATGCTGTAGGCAATGAAATAAACATTCGCCTAGACGCCAATCAAGGTTGGAAACCTAAAGAAGCTGTTCGCCTAATTCGCCAATTTGAAGATAAAAATTTAAATATTGAACTCATTGAACAACCTGTAATCGCTCATAATACTATAGGTCTAAAATTTGTAACAGATAATGTAGACACTCCTATCATGGCTGATGAATCAGCTTTTGGCACATATGAAGTATTTGAACTTCTCGCTAAAAGAGCTTGCGATTTAATCAATATCAAACTCATGAAAGCTGGCGGTATTCATAATGCCCTAAAAATCGCTGACATGGCAAAAATATCTGATGTTGAATGTATGATGGGCTGTATGCTTGAGTCCAAAGTAGGAATTACAGCATCTGCTAGTTTAGCTGGTGGTAAATCCATCATCACTAAAGCAGATTTAGATGCAGCTGATTTACTTGCCACAGACCCTATAGTTGGTGGTATATCCTATAAACAAAATCATATCATTTTAAATGAAAACAATGGTCTTGGTATAACAGATATCAAAGACTGGGAATTTATCACTGAAATAAAATAAAGGCTAGAAAATTCTAGCCTTTTTTTGTATCTTTATAAAAAATCTCAATTAATAATTAAATTTTATTTTAATCTTTGCTATAATAAAATTATTATGCATATAATAATTATCATTTAAGAGGTGTTTATATATGGCTAAAGAAAAAAAAGATAAAAAAGCATTAAAAAATGCTAAAAAAGATATTTGGAATAATTATTCCGCTTCTGAAAAAAAAGCATTAGAGAAACTTTGCTTAAACTATCGTCATTTTTTAAGTAAATGCAAAACAGAACGTGAATGTGTAAAAGAAATCATATTCCAAGCTCAAAGAGCTGGTTATAGAGATTTAAAAGATATCATCACTAATAAAGAAACACTTCAAGCTGGTGATAAAGTTTATTCCGTATGTATGAATAAATCTGTTGTATTATTCAATATCGGTTCTGAACCTATGGAAAATGGCATGAATATTCTAGGTGCTCATATTGATAGTCCTCGCCTTGATATCAAACAAAATCCACTTTATGAAGATGGTGGACTTGCTTATATGGATACACATTATTATGGTGGTATCAAAAAATATCAATGGGTTACTGTCCCACTTGCTATCCATGGTGTTGTAGCCAAAAAAGATGGAACTGTTGTTGATATCAATATCGGTGAAGACGATAATGACCCTGTATTTTGCGTAACAGATTTATTAATTCATTTAGCACAAGAACAAATGCAAAAAAATGCTGCTAAAGTCATTGAAGGTGAAAACCTCGATATCTTAGTTGGCTCTATTCCTCTTAATGGCGCTGAAAAAGATGCTGTAAAAGCAAATGTTTTAAAAATCGTTGGCAAAAAATACGGTATCGAAGAAGAAGATTTCCTCTCTGCTGAACTTGAAGTAGTTCCTGCTGGTCGTGCTAGAGAAGCTGGTTTTGACCGTAGTATGATCATCTCTTATGGTCAAGATGATAGAGTTTGCGCTTATACTTCTTTAGTAGCTATGCTTGAAACTAAAAATATGACTCGCACAGCTTGCTGTCTTCTCGTAGATAAAGAAGAAATTGGTTCTGTAGGTGCTACTGGTATGCAATCTCGCTTCTTTGAAAATGCAGTAGCTGAAGTTTTAAATTTACTCGGTCAATATAGCGATTTAACATTAAGACGTTGTCTTGCTAATTGTAAAATGTTATCCTCTGATGTAACTTCTGCATATGATGCTTTGTATAAAGGTTCTTTTGATATGAAAAATATCGCTTACCTTGGTCATGGTATGGCATTTAATAAATTCACAGGAGCTCGTGGAAAATCTGGCTCTAATGATGCTAATGCTGAATATCTCGGCAATATCCGTGCCATCATGGAAAAAAATAATGTAGCTATTCAATTTTCTGAACTTGGTCGTGTAGACTTAGGCGGTGGCGGAACAATCGCTTATATCATGGCTCTTTATGGTATGCAAGTAATAGATAGCGGTGTTGCTGTATTGAATATGCACTCCCCATGGGAAATCACTAGCAAAATTGATGTTTATGAAACTAAAAAAGGATATAGTGCTTTCTTAAAAGACGCTTAAAATAAAAATGCCTTCTAAAGCTAAAAACTTTAAGAAGGCATTTTTTATTATTTTTATACAACAGCTACTACGGCATAAAACAACATAATATAATTTATACTTAAAGCATAAGGCAAAATTTTCTTGATAACTAAATTAGTATCCACATCTACATATTGCATCAAAGCTATATTTTGCACATCTAAAGGGTCCATCATTTTTCTCAAATTGTTCAACGATAATAATGCCATACCTAATACCATAGGGTTCATAGATGTTGAAGATATTATCACAGCACTTAAACCTGCCCCCATACCTTGTAAGTTGAAAGGCCCTTTGTATAAAACAAGTGGTGATAATATCGTGAAAAATAATAGACATTGCGTTGGCGATTTTGGCATTAAATGCAATAATAATGGTGCCATCAAATCTACAACTTCTGGAGTCTTCACAGCATGCATGAAAATCCCCACACTTGATAATAAAATAATAACCCTTGTAGATTTATAAATACTAACCTTCAATAATTCCAACATATCCATAAATGGCTGTTTGGAACCCATAGCTAAAAAGCCATAAGATAAAGCTAAAATTAAACCTGTTTCAATATTTAATTTAAAGCCAAAAACAGCTATAAATGGTATGAAAATAGTACATAACCCCTGCCAATTTACTTTTATATTTTTCTGCTCATAATCTATGCTTTCAATATCTTTAACATATTTACTGTTCAAGAAAATATAAAAAACTAAAGCTATAACACCAACAACTGCCATGATATAATAAAAATCTTTTACTTTATCAATATTCCATGACAATAAATTAGCGTACAAAATATGATATCCAGGATTTAAACAACTACCTATCGCATTAGATAACAATAACAACACGACTGAACCTTGCTTATTAAATCCTATTTTTAACAAAATAGGCATAAATATAATCGCAATCAAAATTATCGAACTAAAATTTGTTATTATACTAGAAACGATTATTGTCAAAATAGCTACTACCCATAAGATACCTTTTAAATTATTTTGCAAATACTTTAAACATAAATGATTTATACTCTCATCTAATTTAAATTCTACAATAAATATTGCTAGCATCACACTTAAAATATAAATAAACATCGGCTCAGCTAAAGTCGTAGCTCCTTTTACAATAACATAATCAGCAATGCTATATTCACTGCCTGTTATAGGAGTACCAGCTAATATCGCTGTAACTATGCCAAAAGCTGGCAAAGCACGTACAAATTCTACTTTTTTTGTTATTATTAAACCTACTGTCAACAAAAATATTAAAAAAACTAAAATGGCTAATAATCCATAATCTTCCATGACACTATCACCCACTTTATATTTTATTTTTATTCATTAGCTTTATTTAGTTCATTTACTTTGGCAATAGTTTCTGGTGATACTACAATCTTGCAAGCACCAGCTTCCACTTCCATCAAATCGCCAGCTTGATACAATAAACCTATTGAACCATCATGACAAATAAAATAATTATGACTTACATATGGTATTCTTTTTGATAAATTAACACCATTATCTAAACCATCAACTGCATAAGCTTGGCTGTTATTCAAAGCATCTTGCAATTGTTCTAAATTGATATTTAGATATCTACTCATAGGTACATGTTCACCAGTATGTTTATCATATGTGATAGTATAACCTTCTAATTCCATACTATTAGAGAATTTCTTTTTCTTATTCACATAAAACATCAAAGAAATAATATTATCATCTTCATATTTTTCATAATAAGTCATATCAACTTTGCTATATACATGTTTTTCGATCTTTTCTTTTAAATCTTCAAGCTGTGCTTCAATATCTTCATTTATTTTGTCTTCAATCTTTTTATCCTCTATATCTACTACTGGATAAGCTAAACTATATGTTTGTTTTTTATCTCCCATATATTCACTAGACACTTGAGCTGTAGATATCGAGGGCAAGAAACTAAGTAACGTACAAATTATACATATTTTGATTATATTATTCATAAAAAAACCTCCATTAGCTATTAATATCCACAAATTATTATTAATTATATCATAAATATTTAAGACTATCACAAAATAAAAACAGAGTATAACTTTTCTTTCGATAAGCTATACTCTGTTTTATTTATCTATCCTTAATAACCATTTACTACCACATCAACTTTTCCTGTATCTGGATTAATGATTAAACCATGTACGGGGATATCATTAGGAATTAATAGATTTTCATGTATACTTGCTACGCTTTTTTCCACATTATCCTTAGGATTATGAAAAGTATCAATCCATTGGGATAATTCATCTTTTATTTTGTCAATAGCTTTTCCATCAGAGAGTATTTTTAGTATCTAGTTCATGATTCAAAACATAATTTAATACCCGATTATAAACACTTGCCGATAACTCATTAATGATTTCAATTTCAAATGTTTTTTCATACGTAACTGCCATTTCATTTTCACTCCTTTTAAAGTTTGTCAGGTAAATATTTCCGTATATATTCTTCTAAGGCTTGATCCATAACTTCTTTTACGTTTCCGCCATTCTTTGCTGTTTCGATTTTTATGATATGGTGCAAGTCGGCACGAACACGAACCGTCTTATCCCCCATTATATCTTTTTTTGCGCTGATTGGCGTATCATTTCGTTTTGCTTTCTGTGCGCCTAAATTTCCCACGATCGCTCACTTCTTTCTATTTCTTCTTACTATTTATTTTATCATCACCTATCACAAATCACAAGTGATTTGTGATTAATCACTTGTGATTTGTGATTCTATTCTTTTTCATTTTCTAATTGAATGATTCGCTCAATCATTTCAAAAAATACGTTCTCATACATAGACAAAACTTTTTTGTCATAGCCTTTGTGTTCTGTAATGCCATTTTTAGACCAAGTACTTACTTTATTACTTCGCTTGATAATATTTCGGAAAACCAAATTATCCTCTTTATGTTCTTTGTACAGTTCTTCCAGGTTTGATTTTATCGTTGCGCTGTCCGTATCAACTAAATAAGGAACAAAACCAATCATATCTAGTCCAGGGGTGATGTACTCCCACCACTTTCGCTATCGCTTAGAAGAGGGGGCTTCTTGTTCGATACAACTTTTGTTGTAAGCATAAGCAAGCTATCCCCGTGCATCCCACGGTTCTTTATTTTTTATTTTATCCTAAGACTATTCTCATGCCTTCATTTCTTATATTTATCGCTGCATTTATGTCTCTATCATGCACTACTTTACAATTTGGGCATTTCCATTGTCTTATAGACAAATCTTTTACTTCTTTATTTTTATATCCACAATTACTACAAATTTGCGAACTTGCAAAATATTTCCCTACTTTTACTAATTTCTTTCCTACTTCTTTACTCTTATAATCTAAAAAATTTACAAACATTCCCCAACCATTATCCATTACTGATTTTCCAAAATTTAATACTTGACTTAATGCCTTCATATTTAAGTCTTCTATA
>OJOC01000131.1_pt1 | contig 28124 bp, 28 predicted proteins | sample 1598151 | NCBI WGS metagenome assembly OJOC01 (sample SAMN03922459, study PRJEB24848) | human gut metagenome | isolation source: stool sample | host: Homo sapiens | place: Germany | collected 2009-11 | reverse complement strand
GATAGCGTAGCGTCTCGTGGGCTCGGAGATGTGTATAAGAGACAGGTTATAAGGAGGTAATATAATTTCAATTATCCAACTAATAACATAAGCTAATAAAGGAAATATTGGAGTAGCAAGCAAAGCCCACCAAGAATAACTTGTAGTAAGACTTAATATAATACTAACCAACAAACTTGTAATAAAAAGAGTAATTTGTTGATAACTATGAACGGTTTCATGTCGTTCAACAGTTTCAGTAATTTTATCTTTTTGTTCAGTTCGTATGATTAACCACCATAATATCGTCATACATAAATACCCTTTGAACGGTAGGAATTTACAATAAATTTTAATCATAATTTATAATAAATTAATTTTGTAAATTAGGTTCTGATGTATTACTATTAAGGTTAGCTTTTGCAAAAGAAACAATATCACCAAAAGTTTTAGAACCTGTATAATAAGGCATATTACCTAAATTTTTAGCAGCAAGTGAAAACCATGTAATTTTAGGTCTAAATTGACCATTAGCAACTATATATTCAGTTTGTTTTAACAAACCTACTATAAAATGTCCATTGGTATTTCTTGTCAATGTTAATTCAAAAGCAGTAAATAACGAAGCAGAATTATAACCAAATGCAACAATATTGTATTGTCCCGGTTCTGAAATTACACTATTAACTGTTAAAGACCCCCCCCCATTTATAAAATAATCATTTCTAAATTTAATAACTAAATCATAAATATTAGAATCTTCCCAATTATTAAGAATATTGTTCCAATCATTTTGAACATTTATTATATTAGCACCTATGTTAAGATTCCAAATAGAATGAGTATCTACATCAGATAAACCAACACTTAGAAATCTAATAGAAACAGGAATTTTAATTCGTTTTGTATCATATAAAACTTCAACTACTTCAAAAATAGCACTTTCAGAAGTACCGATTTCACAAGTTTTGAAATTAGAGTTATCGGAAGAACCGCCACCTTCTGACCAAGGTTTAAATGTAAGATATGTTAAAGCTGAATGTAAAGTATCAGCATCAGCAGTATCACAATCATAGCCTTGTTTAACCCAAGAAGTTAATTGTTCTCTCGTAGGAATAGCATATTCTAAATTAAGCATATCCAGTGAAATATTTGGTTCTTCACTACTGATACGCTTAATAACAAACATTGGAATACTTATACCAAGCCGATTATTTACACCAGCTTCATTTGTAAAAATCCAATAGTTATAAATATTATCATCATTTTTGTAATAATGAATAATTCGTAATCCATTGATAATTGGATTAGGAGTATCACCACCAAACAATAAAGTTTGATTCGGTCTATCAGTTACATTATCAGTAATTAAAGGTTGAATAAAATCAATAAGCTCACCAAATTGAACTTGTGTAGGTATTTTACCTGTTTCAAAATATTGTTTAAGCTGACTTTTAGTTGCCATAAATTTAATTGTATTGTTTACATCAACAATACAATTAAATCAAATAACTATATTGTTGATACATTTACATCATCAAAATAAGTATTACAGATTTCAGCACAAACATCGTAAGTCATACCAAAATCTTGAGTAAATAAATCTTTACTCAAATCTATAAGATTCGCACTCTCTTTTAATACACCAAAATTATGATGCGTTACTAGACCTTGGATATTAGAAGCAAACCATTCGTATGTAGTAGGAACATAGATTTCTCTAATATCTATAGCTAAATCCCAAGCAACTTTAGTTTTTACACACTTAAAAGTAAAAGTATGAAATTCATTACCTTGGTCTATATAAACTGTTTTAACAAACGTATTACCTATATAATTCCATTGACAAGTTGCAGGAATAGCATTTACTAAATCATTATCTGATACATCGTGCATAGATGCACCAGACAATGTATTATTCATTTCTAAAAGTTGTGCATCATTAAGAATTGTATATCTAAAATAAGCACCACCTTCTAATGGTCTACCACCATTAACTTCGAGAATAATATAAGGAACTATAATACCATTAGATGCATCATAAACACCTAAAAAGATATATGTATAATTATCATCAAGAGCTACAAATCTATAACCCCAAACATAAGGAGTACTCGGATTATACAGTTTTAATGTACTGTCCCCCCCCCCTGTTAAATCACTATTTGGAATTTTATTTATTAAATTTTCAAAATCAGCTTGTGTAGGAATTTTCCCAGTTTGAAACAAGTCTTTAATTTGTGCAATAGTCATAGTAATAATAGTTAAAGTTTGACATATATCAGTTAAACTCTAACTATTATTACTAATAATAGTCAGAGTTTAATATAGTAGTTTTTTACTAAATTTACCAGCGTTTTTTAAATCATCTGCGATAACACTGTCAATAGCAGTCCATCTAGTTTGAGAATTACCAGTACAACGATAAACATATAAATCATTGGAACCACCCATATCAACATCCATTGCGAAAGCATAACCAACATACCATATACCATTTTGCAATACAGGATAAATACGATATGTTATATTGTTTGATAGAATGGTTCGAGGTGACGGATTATTATTAGTAGGTTGTGTGATATTAAACCACGTCCAACCAGAAGCTCTAATATTATTAATTAAATCTATTTCATCAGCAGTATTAATATCGCCAACTGCAGATTCAAAATGCGCTCTATCTGTTTTATCTAATAAATGATAAGTTATATTAAAATTGGCACCGCTAACAGCATTATCTTGAAAACAAATAACTGCTACAAGATAATTACCTCCAATTTCATCATCCCAAGCACCAATTAAAAAATAACTACAATTATCATTATAAATATATCTAAGAGATTTAACATATAGTCTATCGGTACTATCTCCATTTCCGAAACCTATTGTTGTATCACCAGTCCCCCCCCCCAATGGCATACTCAACATACCATCAATAAGGTTGGCAAAATCAGTTTGAGTTGGTATAGCACCAGTGACAAATTTTGCTTTTAAAGCAGATTTAGATAAAGCCATAACTTTTAATTAATTAAGATTAGTAACAATACGTTTAATTTTAGCAAACAAACTTTCAGATTTAGTTTCTACTGCAACTTCAACAGGTTCTTCTGATAAAGTTTGAACATCATTAGAACGAGTATTTGGTGTACGACCAACTTGGAAAATATAGTGGTCAACACCATCACCTTGTATCTGCATATACCCAATACCATCCGGGCCAGCTGCTTGTGTAACACTAACTGACTTAGAAGTAGCACCAGAATAACTTGCAGTTACAGTAGCAGTTTTTGCTCCAATAGGATTATTAGCTGCTGTTAATTTATTACCACTTAATGTAAAACCTCCCGGATTAGTTGTTAAAGCTAACGTAGGAGTTGCAGATTCAGTAATAGCTGTTCCAATAGAACCAGATGTATAAACAGGAATTTTAGTTCTCGTACAACTTGCTGTAATAGTAGAAGTTCCACCTGATGCAGCAATAGTTGTAGGATTTGCCGAAATAGCAATATTCCAACTACCGTAATTATAAGATTCAATTTTGTTAGCCGCTTGATAAATATATATTGTTCCACTTGCAGATTTACCATTAGCCGACCAAGTAACAGCTTGACTTTTAACAGTAGTTTGAGCTGAAACAGTTGTACCCTTCGAAGAAGCAGTAGCAGTAATGGAAGATACATTCGGAACAACATTAGCAGTTCCACTTGAAGCAGCTTCAGTAGTAACATCTTTTGTAGCACCAGATGTATATTCGTAAGTAGTAATTGTAGCAGATTTATTCCAAGTTTGACTACCATTTCCGGCAGTTGCAGTAGCAGAACCTCCAGATGCAGGAATAGTTTTATTTGAAATAGTACCAGCTACAATATTACCGTAAGTATAAATTCCACCAGATATAGACTTAACACTTTCAAGATTTTTCTCTTGATATAAATAATATGTTGTCTTTTTAGAACCCCAAGTTACTTTAATAGAAGCACCTCTATCGTTTGAATAAATAGTTGTTCCAGCAGAAGGACAAGTCCATGTATGTTTTGCAGAATCCCATGTACCAAAAGTAACATTACCAAAGGTACATTCATCACTAACATTAGTTTCAGAACTATCTCCGCTGGTATAATCATATATAGCAAAAGTATAAACCCAAACCGTACCACCGTTAGCTTTAACAGTATTTTGTCCAGTTAAAGGATTAGAACTTGTATATCTATTAGTTATTTCTCGTAATGTTTGAGAATTAGCTTCTTGTTTAATAACAATATTTGCAGAAACAGTTTGACCATCGAACGTATTAGAGAACTTGCCAGTTACATTAATACTCCGTTCAGTTCCTACAATAGTAGTTCGATTGCTTGCAGTAACTGTAACACCAGATATAGAAAATCCAGTAGCACTTCCTGATAGAACTGGAGTAACATTATCTGTACTAACTAAATTACCATTACGATACGTTTTAAGTACAGCTGTAATATTTGCAGTTCCACCTTTTGCGGCAATTTCAGTATTATCACTACTTAATATTAAATCATATGTATAAACAGATGCTTCTTGTTCAACAGTAAGAATAACTTGTTTACTGGAATCTTTTTTACACTTTCCAATAAACTGCATACTTCTCTTAGAAGTACCTTTTTGAACAGGTGATGAAATTTTAACAGTCTGATTTCCTTGAAAAGAGGGAGATTCAATACTAATTGAATCTCCACTCTCGTCATTCCATTTATTAATGATAACACTCATAAATGGTTAATTAATTTATTCAGCAGGCTCGAACGTCCATTTGTCATTCGACAGAATATTCAGAGTCTGCTCACCACCACCCTTCGGAATAGTAACAGTTGCAGTAGTTGTACCCTGCGAATTGAGATACAGATAGCTGTCACCAAGAGCCTGAGTAATAGTAATAGTTTTAACAACAGTCGAACCCTCACCCTTGATTTCAAGAGTTGCAGAACGAGCTGTGATAGTTTCATTCTTCGGTACAACAACAGTAACATCATAAGTATATTCTCCAGTAGCACCGGGGTCACCAGCAATAGCAGTACCAGATGTAGCTGTTGTACTACTATTAACCTTAAATGATGTTACATTTGCAATACCGAAGTTAGTTTTCCATGTAAACGTAAGAAGTTTCGAGTTAGACTTACCAGTTACATGAATCGTTTCACCACCTTTAGCAACATTAATAGTTAAACCATCGGGAGTGATAAATTCGTCAGCAGCCTTTTCAGTAACTATGACTTTAACTGTGTTAGTCTTTCCGACAATCTTACCGGAAATTGCAGTGCTTCTATCTGTACGACCAGTATAAGGATTCGCAGAATTAATCTTAATCTGTGCATTTCCAGTACCAGTTTTAGGAACCCAAGATAAATAACTCGGAATAGTTGCCATTGTTTTTTTTTGGTTGATTAACTATAATAACAAACTAATTACCAAATTCCCATTCAGCTGTATCACTTGCGAAAACAGTTATGGTATCATGATAATTATTATCTTTATTTAGAATAACAAGAGTTTTATCAACAGCTAATTCTATAACAGGTTCATCTATTGGCCAAACTTTTTTACCATTAAGCCACATATCAAGAACCTGCCGACGATTACCATTAAGCATTACGACAGCTTCCGTAGCTCGTTCAAGAAGATTAAGTTGTGCCATAGTTGTAGAATTTTATTAACTTTATGGTGTTTCAATAGCAGTCACACGACTTTCCAAAGAAGTATAATTACTCTCTAATGTACTTACTTTACCACTTAAAGTAGTAACAGTTTCTTGTAATGTATTAACAGTACCTTCAAGAGTTTCTACTTTTGTTTGTAATTCTTGAACAGTTGAAGATTCAGCTTTAGTGGCTAAACCTTCAACTACAAAAGTAATTAACTTCTGAAAAGCACCAGTTTTCGGAGGCCAGTTTAAGGCACAAAATACTTTGCGAATTACTGATTCTTTCATATCATTAAACCGTTAATTAGATTCGACATTACCAACCCTAAATATAGGATGTTCAATACCATTACCTTCTATTTGCATATAGTCAATACCATCATTTTCAAATACTGGTTCAGGTACTAATTCAATAGTTGTAACACTATGATTTGCAAGATTATCATAACTTTGATTATATTCAGTGTAGCCATCACGTCTAACCAAAATTACAACCTTTGAATCATAAGTACCACTAATATGAGCTATACCTTGATAATCAGTAGCGATAGTTTTAATAGAAGAACTAAACCGACAACTAATACCTGTGGTAATAGGAGCTTTAGTAACAGAATCTACAAATTTAAGAGCTATATAATCTTGACCTTCTTTCGGATGTAAATCAATATAATTGACAACAGCTTCAGAAGGTTTAGCTGCAATAAACAATGCAGGTTCAGTAGCTTCATAACGAGTATCGCCTAAAGTCTTATAATTACGTTCGAAACCAATCGGATTAGCTTCACTAACATAACCATCTTCTGATGAATCACAGTTACCTATCTTTTTACCAGTTTCATCATAAATGGTATCAGTAATCATGCGACCAGTTAAAGCATCCCGTGTACGAACTTTAATAAGGCCGTTATTATTACGAAGACATAATATCTCAACTGTTTTATCAGTATCAAATACTACTTCTTCACTACCAATATTATACCAATCAGAAGATAACGGTAAAGCATAATAAGTTGTAACATTACCTTTATTCTTTGTGATTACCAAAGGTTCATCAGGTCTGGTTGTACCAACAGTAGTTCCAGTACTTGATATTTCTTTAATATCAGCAGCTAAATAAAGTTTATTACTATCATAAATTTCATAAGCCTTGATGGTTACAGAAACCTCTTCGGGTTCAGGCGGTAACTCTTCAAGTACAATAGTAACACTATGTTCACCAGTAGAATTAATCGTACCAGTTCCAGTGTTAGTTATATAACCAGTTTTAGAAGCTCGGAAATCAACACTTGTTCCAACTGGAGCTGTAACAGCCTCAGATTTGCCAGCAGTCGATTCATCATTATTAAGAGGTTTCCAATCGCTTTCAGTACTGAGTTTATACTCAAACGTAACACCGTCTAAAGCAGTAGATTCAGTATTTACAGCAGTTGCATAGATAGTACCAGATTGAACTGGAACTTTATCCATTTCAACAGTAACTTCTGCGGTAGGAATTGCATAAGTTACCAGTTGTTCAACCTCTATATAACCCGACGAAACAAACCTCAAAATTCGGCTCGTATTGACATCTCCGGTGAGTTGTAGCGGCGTATCTTTTGTTACTTGACCTAATATACCACCCGTGTCCTTATCATAGACGTATGCGGCTATTTTGGCCTTTGTTTCGCTATCGACCACCGTAAGACTTACAGCACCTTGTTCAACTGGTAAAGCTGTAAGAGTAATATCACGAATTATATTCTCATCTAACGTAATACACTCTTCGTAAGTTTCATATCCACTTGCACCAACTTGAATTAAAATATCACGCGGGTCATAAGTTTCATATGTAAGAGTACCAGTACCTTGAGCAATAACTACATTAGAAGGTTTATCAGTAAATATAATTAAAGCATTATCAGGAGTTGCATTTACAGTTAATGTCTTTTTAGTCTTAGGTGTAAGAACAACATTAATTGTCGTATCTTCAACACCTACATCGACATAAACATCTTTTGTAATGTAATTCTCTTTTTCTACAATATAATGTAAACGACTTTGAATTAAACATTCAAGACTTGCACTGCCAACACCTACCGATTCTTTACCTTCCGAATTAATCATTCGTATAGTAGAATCAACCGGAACAGCTTCAATCTTAATTGTTATATAATCTTCTTCATTTCGAGGAATACGAATCCAAAGTGTACCATCTTCAAACGTAGTAGGAATTTCGCTTGTAACTTCAATTTGATTAATACTGTTGCTACGAACATGATTATTATGTTCTACAACAATACCATAAATCTCATTAATAGCATCTACAATACGTTTGTTATCAGTAACAAGTTCTTCAGAAGTTTTATCTTGCTTATTAATAAGCAAACCTTGAAGTTCTTGAGCTTTTTGTTTTAATTTCTCAATATCACTTGCGGCTGTTGGTAAACCAACTTGTGCGGCAGTAATTCTATGAGGATTATCATAATTACGAATATGAGCATTGAAATTATCTTTGTCATTCTCGTAATCTTCTTTATCAAGTTTCTTGTTTATAGCAGCCCAAACATCTTGAAACTTTTTATTAACTTCTGTAACATGATTGTTAATCCAAACATTCAACTGTTTGAACCAACCTTTAACCCTATTTTCAAGAGCATCAATGTACTCTTTTTGAGGTCGAGATACAGGTTTATCCATATCGGCAGTGTTATCAACATTGCCAAGACCAACTTGTTCTTTTGTTACCTCATGAGGATTAAACTTATTATTAATATGTTCAAATAAAAGTTTTGTAAGTTGTTCAACAGGATTTAAGTCCTCAGCTGTAAGCTCACGAACATATACTTGAACATCAAGAATCTCATTAACAGCATCATTAAAATCAAAATTGGTCTTTACATTCGTCCGATAAATCCACCAAGATTTACCTTCATGAACATAAATACCAGTAAGAGTAAATATCTGATTACTTATGATACCTTGTACTGTAATTGTATGTATAGAACGAACAATCGGTACAAGTATATAAAGATATTGTTGAATTGATTTAACCCACGGAACTTTATATTCATAATGTCCTACATCAATATTTCGAGATTCAAACTCGGTAATCTTTGCAGAACTAATATCAGATTTTTCAGTTAGCTTAAATAGAGCACTATTATCGTAAGCAGTTACATTAGTTAAGTCTATTTCAATCCTCTCCTTTGTCCTATATAAATATAGGTGGCCATTCTTTCGATAGTACATATATAATGTAGGAACTGTTTTAACACCAGCACCTTCACCATCTATTGTACCAATATATTCTCCGGTTTGGCCATTATAAACACTCGGATATACACCATCTTCAAGTACACCGAGCGCTACAACATTTCGAAGATTAATTACTGCCATACCAAGAACAATAACGAAATAAATACTCCAACTACAAAGTTAATAATAATAGGATGAATTTTAAGACCAGTTATTGCTTTCTTTCTTGCAGCTTGAATACCACAAGTAATGATTTGATAAGCTAATGTAATCCATAAACTCATAAACCAAGTAGCAACAGTAGCCTTAAATAAAATACCTACGACAGTAGCAATGACGAAACCAATAATAATATCGTCTTTATGTTCTGAATAATAACCACTTAAAAAAGTAATTATTTTATTCCATATTCTCTTTATCATAATACTAATCGTATTTATTGTTATATGACGATTAATAATAATAATGGTGCAACTTGTATGGCTCGGCCTGCGGCCTCGCTCCCCGGTGGGGCAGGAGGTTGCACGCCCACTTGTCACATAACATTAGCATCATTAAGAGAATAACTCCTAACACCACAATTAATAGCATTAGGAGTTATCCTTGTGGTTACATTTTTAACAAATCAATTTCTTACTTAATGAGTGCCAATACCCCTTCAAGTGCAGTAATTGCAGAAGTTTTAGTATTGTCAATAGCAATAAATTGAGTAACCTGTAAACCCTCTGTATGTAAATTAAAGGGATGTGTGAAATCAGCACGAGAAGTAATTACATAAGTGTCATACATAACACCCTCGGTAGCTGTAAAAATATCACCATAAACACGGTCATATTCCTTGAAATTAGGATTATAACCTACACCAGCAATATCTGCTTCTTTTTCAAGTTTAGCAACTTGGTCATAAGTACCAACCGGAGTTTGATTCTCAGTACCTTCTTCAAGCGTAGCACGAAGAATACCATCAAACGTCACATAATACTCAAAACCCGCGGCGCCAGTGAACGTAACACTTGCTTCGGTGAAATCATCAATTGTAATGCTATCAGCACCAAAACGAGCATTAATCTTAGTTAAAGTCTTTTCAACTTCAACTTTCAGACGAGCAATAATATCAGCACTTGTTTCGTCAATTCCGTTGATAGTTACGCTGGCATTGTAAACTTCCAGAGGATAACCACCAAAAGAATTAATAGGCTTGCACGAGATGATAACCTCAGCATCGAAACCTTGATAACCAATACCACGATTAGCTACGAGATTCGTAAACTTATACGTTTTACCAGCAGGAGCAAGATACTTTTCCTTATGTTGCTTCGACCACTTAGGATTAATCCAAACGCCGCGTTTAACCTTGCCATCACCAAGACCAAGAACAAACTGCAACATCTCATCATCCTTGACATCCGAAGCAGCTGCAACGACTTTACCAGCCGAATTAAGAAGAACAGCTTGTCCGCGAGTCAGCTTGCTAACATCATTATTAGCAAGTGTTGTCAGAAAATCATTTGCGACAATTACACTTTTCATTTTCTATTCTAAATTTGATTGTTGTTTAACAGCACTAAAACTGTCATCTTTAAGAACAAGAAGAATATCGCTAACTACACTATCTATGAAATCAGGTGTAATTTCCATATCTGACATTTGGTTAATATCAATATTAAAAAGACGTGGCTTCTTAATATATGAAATCTTAACCGCATCAACACAAAAATCATCACCGTAATAAACAAACAGCCTATCATCAACAAGCTCACTTATTGGATTAAGATGTCTGTTTTTATTACCATAGAAGTTATTTAGAGTAGCTCGAATATTTTCGGTAGCAATTAAATCATTTTCAGAAAACTTATTTCCTATATTTACGAACTCGTCATAAGTAGTATTATAAGTAATAACAGGAATGTCTATATCATTAACTTTCAATGCAATTTCATCTTTTGCATTAGAAGTAATAATAATACAATCTTTATAATAACGACCAATCAGATTCTCCCAATAAACATTATATTCATTAGAAAGAGCTTGACGTAATCTATCACAAGTCAAACCTGCGATTTCATACAAATCAATCTTATCTGAATCACTATCATAAAGAGAAAGAATATCTGAAATATCAATCTCATTCCCATTAACAATAATTTGTCCATTAAATTCATCACCAGTTAAAGCGATTTTAGACAAATCAATTAGATGATAATATAAATTCTTAACTTCATCATCAGGATAAACTTCATGTAAATTCTCAACAAGTCGAGCTTTGCCATAAGTTAATCGAGAAGTAGAAGAAATAAGTTTTAGATAATCACCTGGAAGAATAACGAAAGCTCTATTTGGATAATCCGCATCTTGCTTATCACGTTTAAGTTTAAGCCACGGTGTTTCACGTTTTAATGATTGAATATCATCTACACGTTTTTTACTATCTTCAAGACCTTCGCCTTTATAATTAGTTTTCCTATTTGATTTAGTTTGTATATATTTAACGGCAGCTCGATTCAGCATCATATCAATAAACTGAGGAGCAATACTCCGATGTCTATTAGATGTTATCTGCTGTATTCGTTGCTCTATTTCGATGTGTAACTCTTTTACCGTTTCATACATGACTAACCTTTCAAACTACGATACTTCGCGTTCCACTCGGCAACAATACCTTTGTTGTTATCATTCGAGAAATACGAGATAGCATCATTAATATTATTACCAATAACATTTTCCGGATTAGAAGCATCGACAATGATAGAACTATTTGGAAGTTGTCGAATAATATTCATCCAAAGATAAATAGTAATCTTAGCTTTCATCTCCAGATGTTTATCATCAACAATACTAATAAACTTCTGTGGGTCACTGTCAATAAGTTCAAGAAGAACAGATTGCTTATCATCGGCAGTCATTGCCATAAATTCCGAATAATCGCCTACGCTACCTGTCGATACAACAACTTTGTCGATAAGTGCGCTATTCGGATTATTAATAAGTTCTGTATATTTCTTGAGAGCATCAGTGCGAAGTTTTGTCCGAGCAGCTTTGAGTGCTTTACGCTCACTATCCGAAGTAAGATAAAATTGAATATTGACGCTCTTATTAATGTCTTCAACCTTATTAGCAACTTTGCTACTTAAAAGGCAATATCTCCAACTAATATAATCGGGAATATTAACAAAAGTAACATACTTATAAAGTTCCGTTTCATCAAGTTCCTTAATCCGTTTCAGAACAATAGATTCAAGTTCCGAACCAGTTTCATTCTTAATCTTATCAGCTTTTTTAAGTTTACCGATAAGTTCGTCGATATTACTTTTCAGAGCAGGATTACCTAAATCTAAAACGTAAGAAGTATCGAACTCTAAGCCATGAACAGGAATCTCAAGAAGGAAATCATTTAAGTATGTAGTGATTCGTTCTTGCCAAGAACTATCAATAGGAGATACACCAACAACAGTAGGAAGAAGAACTCGCATTTCCTCACTACGGCTCAGCAATTCATTAACAGGACGAATAGCAGAACCAAGACGAAGAAAGTCAGTTTTGAAAGCATCTTTATTCCGAAGTTCAAAAGAAGAAGGATTGTTCCTCCATTCAATACGAACTGAACGATTAACTTTAATCATATTTTTAACATTTTAAGTTATTCAATCTTTTATATGTTAATGAGTAGTAATAACCTTTCGATTATTACTACTCAAATTGGGTGTTTAGTTCAGAGCTAAATCAAGCCAGAACGAAGTAGTAGGATTATCAATATTGATACCCTGCGAACCAAGAACTTCATAAGAAGCAATATCTTTCGTATCCGACAGTTGAGTACCACTTGCAAGTCCCCACGAAGCAGGCAGTTCAGCCATACCTTTATAGACACCTACTTTATACTCACGACCCTCTTCACAAACAAACTTAATATTACGTTCACCATTCGAACCCATAGTATGGTCAAGGAATACAGCACTATAAGAAGTAATAGGCAGACCTTGATACATATTACCGGCTTCACGGTCACGACGAGCACGAATACCGTGGTCAAACATATCAACAATCTTGACAGTAAGAATCTTACCATTAAACATCTTATAACGGTTAAAATACTTACCATAAGACATCATTTCACCATCGCTCTTAATCTCGTTATCACCAAGAGTTACAAAGTAATTCTTAAGACGAGCATCATAGTAAATAGCATCATTGAACATTCGTGCAAAACCTTTACCGCAATAAAGAACAAGTTCCTCAACGGTAGAATCAATACGATTGTCAAAGATACGAGTAATGATACGGTCGAAACGATTAAGTGTCAGAACAGAATACGTTTCATAATTACCAACGGCCTTGAGAATATCAAGAACACCAGCACCACGAGGAATTGCCTCACCAGTCTTTTCATCCTTTAAGTGGATAATACCATTCGAATCGCGGTTGTACTCCGAGAACCACAAGTCCTCTTCGAGCATCTCGCGTCGCATGATTTCCCACATCTTCATTTCGTAAGGCATCCAAAGACTACGCTCACCACCTGATGCAGTATCAAAGGCAATATTAACAACCTTATTACCCATGTTACCAGCAATCTCTTTCGAGAAACGGTAGTAACCATACTGGTTAGTTGCCTTGCTGAACGACTGGTTATTCGAGCGGTTTCCGTCAGACTTGCTACCCGGAATAGTCGAAGCACCTAATGCCCAAATAGCACCACTAATGAAGTCTTTTGCAACAGCATCAGCCGAGATAGGAGCACCTGACATATTGGTAAAACGATAAACGTATCCACCAGTCGAAGTAGCAATACCCTCATTCTGAATACGCCATTGCATACCAGACGGAGCAATAGCCGTGTGCTGATAAATAAACCAATTATCCTCCATTTCAACCTCAACAGTTCCATAAGGCTGAATAGCAGTTTTATCAGATACCAGCTTTTTCAGACGAGAAGTAACACGCTGACGAGGAGCAATTTCCCAAGTATATTGAGTATCACCACCATTCAGCTTAACTTTTGTTGTAACAGCACCTTGACCCTCAGTAAGAGTAAGAAGAGGATACTTGTCACTATCCTTACCCCAAAGATAAGTAAGATTACGATTAAGTTTAACAGGGTCAATCAAATCAAAATTCAGAAGCATATTAGCATCTGTATATTGATTCGAGTCAAATTTTACAGTTCCAATTTCACGCATTGTAAATTAGATTTTTGGTTAAGTTATTATTATAAGGCAAGAACATTTGCTTTATTTAATAGGTAAAACAATTTTATCATCCTTTGCAGTCTTTTGAATTCTGGGATTACCATTGTTTTTACCAGTCTTACTTGCTAATGAACGAAGACGTTTAACTTCTTTTTTAGCAAGTTCAGCTTTAATCAGTTGGTCAACTCCACCGTCAAGATTCATAATAAATCGCATAGCCAATTCAGCAGGATTAGAAAGACGATTAATTTCATCAATCTGTGCTTGACTATAAACCATTCCATTAATCTCTTGAACAGGACGAGAGAAATAATCAAATAACTCTTGACGAGAAACAAGTTTCTCACCATCAGTTGTCTTAATTCTCAGACCTTCTTTCGGAAGAGCGTATTCTCCAATCTGACCTTTAACAACAATTAAATCATAAAGACTACCCGGTGCATTATGAACTTTGACAGTACCGTCATCTTCATAAGAAACACCAAAGTATTTAATTTCCTTTTCAAGTTCAGCCTGCATTTCTTTGGCCTCACGTTCACGAATTGCTTTAATCTCACTCTCTTGAGTTTTACGCAACCAGTTAAGACTTTCAGTTGCATCATCTTTAAGAGTATTATTTGCTTTTGCAAACTCAACAATTCGTTTGGCACGTTCCGGGGAAGTACCTTTTTGAATTTCAGCTTTATAGATTAAATCAGCAAGTAAGTTATCATCATCTTTGATTTCAACTTTGCTATAATCTACATTTGCCGAATAACCTTCGATTGTACCGAACTTACTCTTATATTCAACAAGAGCTGCAATATCAGGATTGTTAGCTAAAAACTCATTAAAACCTTTTGCAAAACCCTCTCGTTCACCAAGAGCTTTTACAGCAGCTTCACGTTTAGCAAAACCCTCAATCGTAGGTTCAAACTTAACAGGTTCACCTTTCTCATCTTTAATAACAATGCCACTGGCTTTTGAAATAGCTTCGATATAATCACCGTCTAATTCATTAGCACCTTCATCAGACATTGCATCAATCTGTTCTTTTGTAAACTTAATTTCACCGTTATCATCTACGGCGTTTCCGTTATCATCAAGTGTGTAAAGAGTACCATCAATTTCTACTTGTTCCGGTTCAGTTTTTTCTTCGCCATTACCAGTAGAACCACCCTTATCACCTTCTTCTTCAGCTTTCTTACGAGCAGCTTCCTCTTCAGCTTTACGTCGTTCTTCAGCTTCTTGAGCTTCTTTAGCTTCCTTAGCTTTACGTTCTTCTAATTCTTTACGAAGACGTTCTTGTTTTTGCTCCTGAGTTTCATCATCAGGTATAACAACTTTTTCAACAGCCATATTAGTATTTATTTATAGTTGAATATTATTACATGAACAAAGATATACTATATATAATATATTATCAATAATTATAGTAGTATTATCTTGCAGGTTCTCTTGCTCGCCGTCGATAATTCTCGGTCATCATTGCTTTAACTCTTTTTGTAACTTTATTCTATTAACATCAGAAGCAGTGTAACCAGATTGAGCAGCCATAGCTTCATCTTTATCTATATTACCATTTCCATTGGTATCGACTTTAAGTCGCATATTCCAAATCTCTTTTTCACCTTCTTGTTTAAGAATCTCAAGATTAACATCATGTTCTCTATCAAGAGCATTTTGTTGAGCTTCAAATTCTTGTTTAGCTGCTTCACGCTGACTAACAATTTGTTCAACTTCTGCTTGAGCTTGTTGTTGAACTTGTTGCATTTGAAGTTCATAATCTCGACGAGCTTGAATAGCTTTCTTAATATTCTTAGCAATAGAAGTAATATTATTATTTTCAATAGCTTCAATAGCAACTTCCAGTTGGTCATTCTGACCTGCGCTAAAAGCAAGTTCTTTCATCATATTCAGCTTATTCTGAACATCGGCATTATTACGAATATAAATTCCAATATTACCAGAGAAATCAGAAGAACCATCAATATCAACTACAACAACTTTATTAGTTGTCGGGTCTACATAAGAACCTCGTTTACCGTCAATCCAAGCAAACTTACTGTAATCAATATTTGCAACATAATCACGTTCACGGAAGAGATTAAAACATTCAAGACTCCAAACACTTCCGGTCATTGCTTGAGAATAATTCGATTCATTAACAGCCTTACCTGCATAATCTTTAGCATCACCAAAGCGAGCATTATTCATATTAGCTGCTTCCCAAGCTTCTGCTTTCAAACCTTGCTTAAGATTATCAAGCATTTGAATATAATTCGTAATAGCACTTGTAGCTACTTCTCGAATAGATTGTAAAGCATTAGGTTGTGCATCAGAATCATCAAACGGTAAGAAACTATCTTTATTCGCAACAGCAAGACGTTCCTCGGTAGTCATGTCACTACTATCAGCGAGAATACTTTCAGGAAATAATAGCCAAGACTTAAACTTAGCTACTGCACGTTCTTGTTGTAAAGTATAAATACGATAAAGAGCAAGATAAGGTAAAACACGGAAAGGAATAGGATTACGAAGATTATCTTTATGTAAACCTACAATACCATTATAAGGTAATTTACAATCACTATAATTGTTAAATCTTTCACGTTGAACTTCGATAGGTCGCGGCTTAATATAAATACCACTATGACAACCACCTATACGCCAACCTTCCCAAACTTGATTTATCCATTCCCATTCAATTTCAATATCACCAGCGGAAGCATCAAATTCATAATTCTCGTCTACAACACTTTCAACGATATTTCCTAATAAATCTCGATGTTTAAGAATACCTTGTTTAATTTCAGTTTTCCAAACATAATGATAAATATCAATTTCTTTACCATATAATCTAGCTTCACTACGAAGTGCTTCTGCGTTAGTATGTAATATAGCTTTACGTTCAGCAAAATCTGTTTTATTGAAGATTTGAACTATACCATCAGGAGCATCATATTTAGGAGATACAGTATAAATATCTTTAAGATAATTCATTTCTGCATCTGTAAGTTCATCACGAAATCTATCAATAATTTGAGGAATAGTCATTCGATAGACACGAAGTCCTGCATCATCATCTTCAATATATCGTTGACCACTTTCAATACGATAATATTCGAGAGGAGATATTACTTGAAGATAAACATCACCTTTATAAACTTCTCGATAAGTATAAACCTCTTCACAAGCCCACCAATAGAAATAACATTGTTGATACTTGTCTTTCGCTTCAACGATAGTATTAATAAGTTCAAGACGTTTTTGAGTTGTAATAGTTACATCATCAATCCAATCGTTAAGAACTTCCTCAATAATATCATTAAGTTCGCCTTGTTTAATTGTCTTTTGACCAGTATTAAATCCTGCTTCATTAAGACGATTAATAATTTCTTGATTACAATAAGCCATTACTTTATCAGCAAGAACTTTATTGCGAGCAAGAGTTACAGAAGGGTCATTATTAAATACTTGATAATTAGAGAACATATTAATAAATTCTCCCATATATCGTTCTTTAATAGGAGTGAGAAAATCTACATCACGTATCTCACCATACATTACAGCTTTCTCACCAACCTTATCAATATAATTCCGAAGAACATATTCATAAGTTTTAGGGTCTACTAAACCATTAGCAGCATCAAGAAATTTCTGCGTAACAGTTTTATCATTCTGACCAATAGCAAGATTAATCCAATAATTACAATTAGGAATGTACCAAGCTTTCGTTTGTTTTGTAGCAGTACTTGCACGCTGGTCAGGCATAACAAGTGGAGTTGCTCTTAAATCACGTTCACTCATTTTAGGAATCTATTAACTTTACGACCAGTGTTATTAGTTTTACTTTTCGAGTTAGCTTCTCGTTCAAGTAAAAGGGAATCTTTACGAAATTCAAACATTGCAACGATAGCCGAACTTAATCGGTCTGCATTACGCCCAAATATAAATCTATCTAACTCTAATAAGAAACTTATATCATAAATTTGATTAAATCTATATATTGGTGTATCGTCGGACGTTTTTCCGACAATTTCGTATAAGAAATCCCGCACCATGCGCATACCCTCTAACTTAATATCGCCATCACCAATTACAATACCATAACCAGTAATACGAGGGCCATCAACACTTCGATTAATATAACTACTTGGGTCTTTCAACAATTTATCTCTATAACCCCATTTCTTGAAATTAGTAACAAGTTCACCAGTACCAGCCTCATAAAGAACTTTACAATTCCAACGTAAACAAGCATAAAGAACAAGTTTATCGACAGCTTCCATAGTATCAAGACGACCACAATAAGAAGCAACAAGTCGTTTACCCATGTAAGGAGTTTTACTGTTAGTACGCATCCACACTTGAAAACTTGCAAGTGAATTTTTTGTACTAACTTCTTCTTTATTTTTATCTACACGATATGGGTCATAAGAAATAAAATAAAGACTACCATCATTTGGAATAGGAGAATAAAATTCTCTTATACAACCGTGAACATCAGTCTTTGAATTATGAGGTACATCAGTTATATACTCATGGAATCTATCGGAACCAAATATAGCTCGTTCAATACATTCCTGTTTAGTAACAAATCTAACACGTCCATCATCAAGTATATACCAACCATCTTCATAAAAATGATTAGACTTATCATATTTAATAGCGTTAATATGATTAGTAAGTTCCGGACTGTGAAAAATGTTCTCTTGTGTGTTCGTAAATGCCTCATTAGGACTGTTAGCACGTTGACCTACATAAATATTATATTCACCAGCATCTTTCTCTTTTTCTGCACCACGTTTCTTGTCATAATCATCCTTCCAAGAAGCAAACAGTAAAGAATTACCATCTTCTATAAAAGGTTCATAATCCCATATCTGCGGAAAAAAGAAACCACAAACAGCATGTCTACTATTAGCATCCCAGATATTTTCCATAGGAAGCATATCATTCTTTCCGGGATTATAAAAACAATTACTGAAAGCTTCCCAGTTAGCACCTTTTGTACCACCCGTACCATATACACGAATAGTACCAATTCGCATTGCACCTGATTCACTATTAGACATCATAACGTCTAATGCCTTTTGAAGATTAGGACATTTACCTGCTTCCTCAAAATCAGTTTCAATAGCTTTCTTACCTACTGCGGCACTTTCATTTTTACCAATAGCAACACTTAAAAGTTTACTACGAAATCCGAAAGCCTTTTGACCTTCTTTTGATTTCTTATATCCAAGTTCAATACCTTTATCAAAGTTCTCACTTAAATAACCTCTTCGCCAATAAGTTTTATCTTCATACCAATCAAGATTAACTTTAACCATATAAGATGTAGCACCTTTCTCAGTTAAATAATCCATTTGGTCGGCAGCAAGTGTAACAGTTACATTCTTATTTGCGTTAATAGTATTAGCTGCTTGACTGCCACGTTTATATGAAAAACCTTTACGACGAGCTTTTGCCTTACATAAGTTACAACTATTGTTAGCAATCAGCTCGTCAATCTTAAAGTTCCAATAATCTCCATCCCAAAATCGAGGAAAGCCTTCAACAGTATTAACCTTAAATCTTCCCTCTTTATCTAACTGTTTACGTTCCTTTTCATTAGGAGCACGTTCGATACGACCATAATTAAGATAATTATAATGGTCGCCAGTTATACGAACTTTATGAAGTAAAGCCTTACGTTCAGCATCAGATTTGGCTGCTAAATAAGCAGGAATATCTTTAATGTATAATTTACAATATGCTTGAACACCTTTAACTCGTCTATCCATTTCACGTTGCCAAAACTTTACGGCATTAGGACTATCATCTGGTTCAAGACAATAACATCCATGTTTTTCATAAAAGTCTGCAACACGACTAAATATTTCAGTACCTACAAAGATAAAGTCTATCTTCATAAGTACACCACCACTTTCACCTATAAGAAAATCGTTATCTCTGTCAATCCAAGGTTTACCAGTAAAACGACAAATACTTGAAGATAAAGATTTATAACTTTCTTTATCTTCAAGTATGTAATCTATAAACGGACTTCGACCAGTTTCATAACCATAACGATTGTCTTTACGATAATGTTTCTGTTTCGTTAGGAGCGTTAGATGCTCTATCATTTGTTCCGTCATAGCTATCTCTATATTCAGCTCCACCACGAATTGACGTTACACCTTTTTCAATCTTATCCCACTTATCATTAAGCTCAGTAAGACTTTCAACTCGTGCAGGAATTTCATTAGCAATTTTAATAATCTGTTTGAGAGTATCTTCACAAAAAGCTAAATCTTTCATTTCAAGTTCTTTCGACATTAAATCTTCTATACCATCAATTAATGTACGAACTAACTTACTTGAAAGATTCAAAGATTTAATAGTAGAATTAATTAAATCTTCAACAGCTGTAATATTAAGATTTGATTTTACAAATTCAATAGCAGATAAAACAACTTTATCCGGTAGATAAGATTCATCTAAACCAGCATTAGACTTAGCATAAGCATAAGCTTCTTTTTTAGTAAGTCCTGCTTTCGTTACATAACCTTTTCTATCGGATAAATATAATATAAATCTAAATTCTTTTTCTGCAAAAGATTTATCTTTACTATCATCACGAGCATATATCTGTTGAAGTAAAGGATATTGAAGTATCTCTTCTACATCAAGAATTAGTTTATCATTTTCTATCTTAAATCCATGTACCATATATCATCGACTTGATATAAATATTAATACAGCGTTCAAAGCAATAGAACCAGCTGCAATCCAACCATTTCTACGTTTCTTTTTTCGTTCAGCTAAATATCTTTCTTGATAATCAATTAGCTTATTATTGAGTGAATCAAGGCCACCAAAAGAAACAACCAAAAGACTATCACGAATAGCAATATGATAAGACTGGAAGGATATAACGCTATCTTGCACCCTTTGAATTTCACTGGCAGTAAGATAAAGTTTTTCATACTTTTCACCTTCAAGAAGTTTTATAGCTAACTTACGAGTTTCTTTCGGAGTAAAAACAATAACTGTATCGCCATCAATCTTGTATCTTTTTTGCGATATAGCGGAGAACGGAATCATCACTAATGATATTACTATCATTAAAATCACTTTCAACTTTCTCATAAATAGTAATAGTTTTTTGTTCAATTCCTCTAAGACTATCAATAACAAATTGTTGTTCATTAATAATTGTATCATATTTCTTAATGAAACTATTAAGACTATCCCTTAAAGATTTAATAGTTTCATCATGTCTTTCAATACCTAAAAACTTACGATTAACATATCTACCAAAATAAGTAGCTCCAATACCAATCGCAAGAATCAAAACAATATAATATATATATCGAACAGTATCTTTCATAACTTACAAATCTAAATCCATTTCATTAATAAGAACATAAGATTGAGTTCTTTTACCAATCGCCTTATCAAACAAAGGAATAATAATGTCATTCCATTGATTCACATCTTTGATAACTTGACAGCCAGCAGAATAAAGACCAATCTCATCACTTACTTTCCAGCTTGACGCCCTATGTAAATTAATACCAAACATACCAAAGTCAGTATTATCGGTAATATCAATTTTGTCATCTCGATTATTGTCACGAATTACTTGACAAGGATTAGCTTGAACAAGCGCCTTATATTGTCCTTTATGTTTACCTATTTTCCAAAGAGCTTTGTGTACACCTTCTCGAAGAACTGCACAACCTTTATTATTAACAGGAGTTTCAAGATTTAGATTACTTGGGTCAGTAGTAGCTTCGAAAACCATACATTCCCATATATTAAAATCTCGTTCATAAAACATTACAATAACATCGTTATAATGTTTAGTACAAGTACTTTTAGAACGAATACCCCAGATATTAAGATTAATAGGATATTTATCATTTTTCCTAAATATAGGATATTCTAAATCTTTCGCAATTCCAATAAGTCTATTTGGTAAATCATTTACATCAATAAGTTTATTAAATAATGCGTTATATTTTGATTCCTTAGTTGCTTTCATATTTGTAATACTTTTTGTAACTTGTGTGGGCCTCGCTCCGCTCGGCCTTTCGGGTGCTCCGCACCCTCACCCGGTGGGGGAGTGGGTTGGACGCCCACTGGCGACACCATTTGTATCATCACTTATAACATTTCTATCGTCCAAACTAAATTTTATAGTTGCCCACGATAATTACTATTAAAAATCCTAATAAGATTTACTGCAAGTTTACCACGAGTATCTATATAATAAATCTTAATAGTTTTCATAGCTTAAAAAAGTGTTTTAGCAGTTTTATAAATATGTTTACTTGAATAATCAGCAATCATCATTCCGACTTCATTTTTAAGATAAGGAATATCATACATTTCTACGACTTCTTCATCTTCTTCATTTTCGTCTTGAAATTGATTCTGAATAGTTCTAATATGACAGAGAATAATTCCTACATTTTTATAACCCCAGCTCTCAACAAGATTAGCATAAGTAGAAAGTTGCATTGCATAATGATTACCTATACTATCAGCGAGGTGGTCAAGTGGTGCACCGAAATATTCCTCTTTATAAATAAAATTATTGAGGTCAAGTGTACCATCAAGTTTCTTATCATAATAACCACTTTCAAATCTAATTGGAGCCTTATTAGTTTTCCAGTCTAAAATGATAAATTCCTTATCACGAATTAAGAGAATATCAATAAGACCGGAAATAAGATTTTGGCTATCATAAACACCAATCTCAGCGTAGATATGATAACCTTTCGTAACAAGAGCAGCAATCAGACTAAATATATCAGGATACTTTTCTCGAATACCAGTCTTAACAAAATATTCAAGATTAAGCTTACCGTATTTATGACTACCAACAATATCATCTATCGTATAAATTCTATCATTAATAAAACCATTAGCGTTTAAATTATATCCGTTACAAGTCTTAATAGCAGTTTCAAGGTAATTATGTTTCTTTGTTCCTTTATCACAAGCCTTAATAGTTTCTTGTTCCCATTCCCAAAGAATTTGTTTCTTAGTTTTACCTTTATATTTTTGATATTTTGGATGTCGAGGATTCTTACCTATACGTTCACACGCTGCGGCAATTTTTTCTTTCTTAAATTCTTGCGTATATTTACCAATAAGAGTAGTAACAGATATATAACCATTACTTAAATCATCTGTGTACTTATGTTCCTCTTCATTAAAGTACAGTATTCTACCCTTTGGCAAAATCTTTTCTGAAACGCATTTTCTTCCCATCTTCTTCGGCAGTTCTACGTCTACAACGATTAGCAATATGATAAGCAATAATCTTTGCTTTACGTTCCTCTCGACTTAAACCTTCAAGTTCCTCAGCATGAGTTTTCTTAAAGAACTTAGCTGGACTGTATTCAAATCTACCAACACGAGGAACACTAACAACTTCATCTCCTCGCATCATAGCTTTGGCAACACTATCCTTTTGTGTTCTTTCCAGTAACTCTAATACTTTCGCCTTTTGGTCAGGTCTTAACTTTTCCCAAGCCGCAACACTTCGTTTATAAGAAGCAGGTCGTCGAAGAACATAAGGTTTAAGATGTTTTTCAATACGTTCATCTACGAAAGGAACTAACTTATCATAAACAAAAGGATTAAGCATAGTTTAATTATTAACGGTAGGAGATTCAATCCAAACACCTACGATAGAATATTCATCTACAAGAACAAACTCACTAAACTTAACAGTTCCAACACCAATAATAGATTTACCTTCACGGTGAACTTTCTGTTTAGCTGTAAGTGTTTGAGTATCGCCCGGCATCTGAATAAGAGTAGGAATACAACCGTTTTCCAGTTTTACTTTATCTCCAATGTTAAGACCTTTGACATTTTCTGCAACAGCCATAACCGTATAAGCTTTAGCTGGAATCTTATTAATCTCCTCGTTATTAAGAATATTAAGAGTAGATACTTCAAAATCTGCACGAAGAAGAACTTTGTTACCACGAGGACTAAATGCAATTTTTGTTTCCATAGTTTTACTTTGTTTAGGATTTACATTATTATAACTACGAGTACAAATATATAATATAATCTTATCCAATGCAAGCAAATCTAAATAAATTTCAAACTGAATTAATAAAATTATCACTATCAAAAGCAGAATTATCAATAAGTCTAATAGTAATTACAGTATTAGCGATTGCAAGACCTCACGAGTGGGCGTCCAACCTGCTCTCCCACCGGGAGTACACAAGTTAAAACTAATAAAATCCCTATTAAAAGCTCTTCAAAGTTTACCACTTTTTACATTACCAGTTTTCCCACCAAAAGAATCAATTTTGGCGACATTAGTATCTTGACCAGTTGCACTACTAAAATCACTAATTTTTGAACTAATTTTTTCGTTATTAAATTCGTTATTAATTACGTGATTATTTGATATAGTTTCTGAATTACGAGTTGGAATTTGTATATATATTATATATTCATTATTTGTAATAATATTACTTGTAATATTATTACTATATATAGGTATATGGTCAATTAATTCAAAAATTCATTCAAAAATTACGGAAAATAATGATGCAAAAATTGTAGATTTTAGTGAAGATAGAGGTCATTTTACAGGTAATCTTACAGATCAAATTACAAGTAATATTGAAATTACATTAAAAATTAATTCAAAAATTAAGGGAGATGGTAATAGAAATGATAGAGATTTTAATAATTTTACAAATGGAAATTCTGGTAATTTTAATGATGATATAAAAATTAAAGGAAATAATAATGAAAATTTTAATAAAAATAATAATGAAAATAATAATGAAAATAAATATATTGCTAATATAAATTCTGATAATTGTAAAGGTATTTTTATAGGTTCTGATTATGATGATTATTTTTGTAAAGATTTTTAATACTTTTTTTAATGATAAATGAGATAATAATCATGGAGATAATCGTAATAATAATGTAAGTGTTTTTATAGGTATTGGAAATAATATAAGTATTTGTTATAAATTTCAAAATGATTTTAATGATTATTTTCAAGATAAAAATAATAAAAATATTAATGATTATAAAAGTATTTTTGTTAGTGTTAAAAATAATATAAGTATTTATATTGTGGAAGTACCTAATGAAACTGCCCCGTCCATTCAAGGGTTTGCGAAGCCCCCCGCTTGAGATTGCAGGAAAGAAAAAAATAAACGTTTCCTGAATAGTCTAATTAAATATTATTCAACTATGGCAAAGCAAATCAAAGAAGCAACTGAAACAATCGTTAAAGTTGTTCGCATTAGTGGTAAAACTAAACCGCTGGCAATTAATGGTAAAGAGAATACCGATAACGTCGTATTCCTTCGTGCATTTGATGCCGAAAGCGGTGCGAAACTTGATACACCGCTAAGTATTACAGAAAGTAGGGCAAAAATGTTCGGTTTTTCATGCTTGTGTATTAGCGAGGAAACAGCCGAACGCGATAATGCTGGAAACATGGTCGAGGAACTGAATACGCTGGCAAATCCGCCCAAGTACTACGAAATGACACTTCGAATAGTACCGAAAGGCGAGCCGGGCGAATGGGGTTACAAGACCAAGAAGGCCGTAACGGTGGACGGCAAAGAGTACAAGGCGGGAGAACTTGTTCCCTATCGTACTACTGGCACAATGATTATCGAAGCTATCGGCAAAGAGTATAAAGATACAGATTTCAAGAGTGCCGCGATTAATCGTATCAACGGAGCCGCAAATGCTGCCGGTGATATGGCATATCGCGTCGAAACTTTTCGTCTTATGTTCGGGCGTGTTCCGAATATGGCTAACGAGGAAGACAGAAATACATTACTTTCGCTTCCGGTAACACACTAAACAACTAACGTTAAGGATGACGAACGTCGTAATGATGTTCGTCATTCTTTTCGTAAATTACAAGTTTCATTACGACCAACACTTTAAGTTTCATTACGACCAACACTATTAAAACTATGAAATGGTTAGGATTTATAGCATTAGTTCTAATTGAATCATTAGCTATATTCGGTTTACCATTAGAACAAATAGGATTTACTATTCCACAAGTGATATTAATTTTGGTTTGTGCTGCGCTATTAATTATCACAATTACGGGATTTATTATTGCGCATTTTGTAAATCTACAAAACGAAAGAGAAAAAGAATTTGGAATTTTAATACGAGAATTAAGAGAAATTAAAGAAGTAGTAGGAACATCTGAAACACGAGTAATTAAATTAGAAAGTTTGATAGAAAATGATGTAAGAAATGATGTAGAAAAAGTAAATGAAATTGTAAGACAAAATTTAATAAGAAAAGCGTAATTAGTTGCGGAGGTATTATCTCCACTTTTATCTTTATTATTTCCACTATCAGAATCTCCAATTTTAGGCAAATAATCTCTTTATAATTGTTATTAATCATTTTTCATTATCATTTATAATAATTTCGATATTAATATTTTCATTTTCATCTTCAATAATAATTATAATAATTATTTCTCTATTTCTTTCATTCTTTTTAATATTATGTTTAACTATAAAATTTATATGAAATTTACAAATAATTTCTTTATCACCTTTACCATAATTTTAGGCAAATAGTATTCCAATCATTGTTATTATCAAAATCATTATAATAATTGTAATAGAAATTACTTTAATATCTACATTCTTTTATTATTTATTAAATTTAACATTTTCAATATGATTTATAATAACAACTACAAAAGTTTTATACTATCTATATTTGTAATATTATTTACCTAAATTATCTCTTTATCTTTTTCATTCATTTTATCATCTCGATTTTCATTATTAATTGACATTGTAATTGTAATAGAATTTGTAATATTAATTGTAATTATTTATTCTTTACTTTTATATTATTTATTTTCATTATTAATTATAATAGTTTTAACATCTTTATTATTATGACTTGTGCTATCATTGGATTTATTATTTCCTTTTTATTTGTTAAATTAGCAGACATAAATGGTAAATCAGCGTTTACACTAACAGAAAAACTACAAGCATCATTTCTGATATTCTTATTCGTAGGATATTGGGTTGTATTACTTGTAAAATATCTCATTTCATTAATTTAATTAACTATGAACACAACAGAATCTCCTAAACGAAAATATCTGCATTAGAACGTACAATCGTTGCAGGTATGGGTAGTATTACAATGCCTGATATGATGGCATTACATAAGAAATTTCCTACATTAGCTATCGAAGATATTTATGATATACTTAGTTCGATAGAAACATCTCTATTAGGTACAACATCACGAGAATTTATTCTTCAATATGCAGAAGTAAGACTTCTTAGTTTACGAAAATCTAAAATTATTGAAGAAGCAACAGAACAAACTCGTGAAATATCAGAAAAAGTACAAGCTCTCATATCTCGTAATGAAGAATTAAATGACCGACTTGAAAGACAAACATCTTATATCAGTAAACTTCAACGAGAACTATCAACATTCAAATCAGTAAATAAAAATATTAAAATAGTATCTCTCGTACTATTATTCTTACTGATTGGTCAAGTTATAGCACATTTTACATTATAAATTTTAACAATAATTCAATTATGTCGAACAGTATGTTTTTTCTTCCTTGTATTTGTATCATCATTTGCTTTATTATTTCCGCTATTACTTATACCTATAATAAGGCCAAAGATAGAGCAGTTAATAAGGCTATTAATGATGATATTCAAGATGGTTTTGTATGCTTGGGGGATGTTTATATTGATAAGTATTCTATTGAGTCTATTTATTTAGATGATAATGGACATCTTGTTGATATTAAAACAGACCATAATCAATATTCTTATCGTTTTACAAGTGAAAGTTCATATCATAAATATCTTGATTATCTTGAAGATACTTGTAAAATTGATACAATGATTCATAATCAATATTAAGCAAATATGAGTAATCTTAAAGAAGCTCTCGCACAGGATTTTATCTTCTTACATGGAGATAAAAAATATAGTAAAGAACATCAGTTTATAGCCTGTCTCTTATACACATCTCCGAGCCCACGAGACGCTACGCTATCT
>OJOC01000129.1_pt1 | contig 28278 bp, 30 predicted proteins | sample 1598151 | NCBI WGS metagenome assembly OJOC01 (sample SAMN03922459, study PRJEB24848) | human gut metagenome | isolation source: stool sample | host: Homo sapiens | place: Germany | collected 2009-11 | reverse complement strand
AATATCGGAGATTACCAACTTTTTTAGGCACTATTTCTTATCCCGAACTGAGGTAAAAATATCCAAAACGAAATACAAGATCTGCCCTTCTTCTTAACTCCTCTCAACAAATGATTAAGGCGGTAAATACGTAATTTTGTATTTACCGCCATTTTCATTTCTGCCAAGGAAAATGATATTGATGCAAACTATTTTGAATCATAAGGAAATGACGATTCGTGTTCATCACTTTTTCCCCCGGATACCAGTAAACAAAAGTCATGAAAAGTATCACCATAAGAATATATAAAGCAATATATTTTAGCGTTCAAAAAGACTAAGCTCCTTGGTGTTCAAGATTTTAATAGTTTCCCTCACATCAGCCTTATTAAGACCTTTGCTACCATCAACTTTCACAAGATGTTCACGTTGATTGAACAGGAGATCCTCTTCATCATCTAAAATGACATAACGATAAGGCTCCTTGGCATTCAATCTCAACCATTCTGCGATTTCCAATCCTTTTGCCTCATGTAAGCATTGCCACTCTTTAGTACCGTCTGCACTACTGAAAGTGATGGAGTTACATGAAGGAGTCAAGTCAGTAACCTCACCTGGCAAATGATACTCCTTCCATAATTGCCGTATGTACTCCACGCCTTGCAATCGCCAGGTGGAAGAAATGATGACCTTGGCATCACATCTTTCCAACAAGCGGCGTAACTTGCCTATCGCTTTCTGATCAAACTTACCTTTAGGAGTATTGAGCACTCCATCGAAATCCAAAAATATATACTTCTCCATAGGGGATATTTAATTTTAATTATACATTAGAATCCTATCTTTCTCTTGGTCCTGGTACCTTCCAACCTCTCGCTCTCGCAAAACTCGGTAAGAGACTTGATCATCTTCTCCGGGCTACCATGCAAAATGGTCTGAATGGTGTAATGACGGGCAATATTCTCAATCTCACCACCACTGAAATCATAGCGGGCAGCAAGGAAAGAAGCATCAGCATCCTCCAAAGAAGGTATCATCGCTTGCCAAATCTGTGAACGGCAAGCCAAATCAGGCTTCTCAAATTTCACTTTATAGAGGAAACGACGCTCAAAAGCCTTGTCCATGTTCTCTGCGAGGTTGGTTGTGGCGATGAGAATACCATCCAGCTGCTCTATCTCCTGAAGGATGATGTTCTGAATACTGTTCTCCATCTTCTCCACAGCTCTTTCCGCTCCCACCTGCCGCTTGCCGATGATAGCATCAGCCTCATTGAATAACAGGATAGGAGCCTTGACAGATTGCTTCACCTTCTGCTTATAGTCATCGAAGATACCCTTGATGTTCTTTTCGCTCTCGCCAACCCACATGCTCTTAACCTCTGACACGTTCACCTGAATCAGGTCACGCCCTGTCTTCCTGGCTATCTGAAGAACAGTCTCCGTCTTGCCAGTACCAGGCGCACCATAGAAAAGACAAGCAAAGCCACTCCTGAAATTGGTTTCCCTCAGACGATTTCTGATACTCTGGTAGTGCTCTTCCTCCAAGAGTGTTGCCAGCTCATCAACTTGCTTTCGTTCCTTACTGTTGTAGAACAGCTGCTTGGGTTTGATGTCCTCAAATGACAACATCCCTCCCTTCGGCCGGACACCACGCATGGAAGACAGGTTGAGTTCAGAGAAGAGCAGTTTCTTGGCATCGTCTGTAATCTTGAAGGACTCCCTGTCCACAAAGCCATCATCATTGGTATACTCGATGAACTTCTCCACTAAGAACAAATGGTCACCTTGGCTCAAGCCTCTCTTTGCCCATCTCCAGTCAGCCTCTCCCTCCTCGTAGAGAAATTCCAAGTCGTGATAGCGGATATCATCATCACCATCTATGACAAAGAGTGTACAGAACAACAGAAAAAGGGGAAATTCTGTATCCTCCTCATCTATGTCAAATGAAGACATGGCCTTGACAAAAGCCAGGTTCTCATTCTTGCGAACCAATGCCCTGAGCTTCTTTTTCAATATTTGCCTGTCAAGTTTCCTGCGACGGCATTTTGTGAACAGTTCATTGAACTTGTCAAACAATTCCCTGGCTGTAAGCTCCTCCACATCAGAGGGTATATAACGTTGATTCTGCTGGAATGCCTCCATCACCTCCATGGGGATGCAGTAGTAAAGACCTTCATCCTTCCTCCGGCAGACATATTCCCTGTCAACAAGTTCCTCTGTTTCCTTGGAATATCGAAGCAAGCTAAGGATTCTGCAATCCAGAAAACCCGTATAGTCAGAAAACTGGATGTGATTGTCATCACACCTGTCGGCAAACAATGCCATGATGGCACTGGCACGCTTGGAGATACACAACTTGTCAGAAACAAATCCAAGATATGGGTCTGCCTCCTGATAGAACTTCTCACCAAGTGAAGAACCCTTGGCCTTGTCTACGATAATCTCGAAGGCTTGGAGCAAGTCCATCTGCTCCATACCTTTCTTACATGACGTTTGCATAACCATAATAGCACTACATTAATACATATAATTTTCTCCATGAGGGAAAGACTTTTGAAGTCAGTTCCTCCCAATATGGTTCTCAAATAAGGTCTGTTTCCCATCAGTCATCTTTTTTAAATGAAGAAATCATCCTCTTCTTCGTCCTCACCATTAGGAAACATAACACTTCTCTCATACTCAGGGTCATAAAAATTATACCTATTCTTCACCTGCCGGATTTTCTTCTGGATGGCACCAATCTTCTTCAGCTCAGAAAGCTGCAGATGATCCTGCCTGAACTCCGATATCTCCTCCAACTCTCTCTCAAAGGAATCTACCTCAGCCTGATATTCATTAAATTCAGACTCAGATTCTTCGAAGAGGTCAGTATCAAGAGCCTCATTCAAACGTCTGTTCATTTCCTCCAATTTCATCTTTAATGCCGTATTCATCTGTCTGATATTTTAAAAGTAAAACAATTGACACTCATATACTTTGTGCCTGATTCTGTATTCTGGTGCAAAGTTACGGGGCAGCTATGAAAGTTCGTTTCACAGGTTGAAAATATTTTCTCCAGAGCAACTATTTTTCTCACCATTCAGCTAATTTTGGATATATGACCGATAGCCTCGCCATAGTATAGCCTTAACCATTAACTCCGTAAGCAACTTTTTAGCGAAGAAGCAATTTTAGCGTTCATCTATTCCATCAACAAGAACTTTACGACTATACTTGGGACACCATATCAGGAGATATGATATGATGTAGATGGAATGTTAGCTTGTTGTATATATGTTCTTTGTTACCATCAGTCTTTTTGAAATCTATGAATAGGACAGCATCTTAAAGAATATTTGTAAATTACAGGTTAATATAATGTAAAAAGAAGACTTAGGTGAATAACTTAAGGCATTTTTTTATATCTTTGCAATATAAAAAATCGTCAAAACGTGAGAAATAGCCTACTATTATCTCATCAAGACGTGAGAAATAGGGCAAAGATAGGTCGTCATAACGTGATAAACAGAATTATGAAGAGAAAAATATATAATAACAAATAATATGAAAATTATGAAATAATATTTTGATAATTGAATTATTCTTCTTAACTTTGCAACATGAAAAGTGCAAAAGTGTTGAAGATATTACACATATCACGCCAAACTTTGGTAAAATATGTACAGAATAAAGAGATTAGGGTAGTCGAGTTGCCAAACGGTTTCTATGATTACAATGATGACGATGTTTACCGCAAGGCTGGTCTTGCCAATGAGAGACTGAATGTCACTTACGCAAGAGTCTCAACAGCCAAGCAGAAAGCAGACCTCGTAAATCAAGAGCAGACGCTGATTAGTTATTGTAACAAGAACGGAATAAAGGTCAACAAGTCATACAAGGATGTAGCAAGTGGTATGAACTTCGACCGCAAGCAATTCAAATTACTACTTGATGACATTCTTAGTTACAAAGTTGCAAAGCTCTACATAACATATAAAGATAGACTTTCGAGAATATCTTTCGATATGTTTCAGAGACTGTTTGCTGAGTTTGGATGCGAGATAGTTGTGATTAATGATTCGGATGACAAATCCGACGAAGCCGAAATCTTTGAAGAGATAATTTCTTTGCTGCACTGCTTCGCCATGAAGATGTACAGCAAGAGAAGAAAACGCAAGTTAGAAATAGTACAAGAAGACTTAAAAAATGAGATTAGTCTATAAATTCTACATACGCCACACAGATGAGTTAGACAGATTGTTCCGCATATCGAACAACCTGTATAACCAGGCTCTCTATCTGTTCCGTCAGCGTCTCGATGCTGACGGTGTTTGGACGTGGTATAACGACATGGATAAACTCATTAAGGGTGTCACCAACCTCGAAGGCGAATGTAATTACAAGTTGTTGAAGTCTCAGTGTTCACAGCAGATACTCCGTGTTCTGGATAAGAATATGAAGGCATACTGCAAGAGCATCAAGGATTGGAAGAAACACCCAGAGAAGTATAAAGCCATGCCACAGATGCCGCATTATCGCAAGCGCGGTGGTATGTTCAACTTGTACTATACCAATCAGTCATGCAGTATCAAGGATGGACGCATAAAACTTGCAAAGGACTTGTTCGTAGATATTCCTCAATGGGAGAAATACAGCAGTCGCATTGTCAAGTTTAATCAGGTGCGTATGCTCCCTAATAGACATAATATCAAGGTTGAGATTGTTTATGACTACGACGTACAGCACGCAGATGTTGATACGGACAAATGCGCAGCCATTGACCTTGGACTTGATAATCTCGCTACGATGGTGACTGAAGAAGGGTGTGTTATCTTCAGCGGAAAATATCTCAAATCATATAATCAATATTTTAACAAAACACTTTCTCACTTGCAGTCCATTAAAGACAAGCAAGGCATAAAGCGAAGCACAAGAAGAATCATTCGTATGTACGACAAGCGAGACCGCTACTTTGAGGATGCTTTCCAAAAGGTCAGCCACCAGATTGTTGACATGCTTGTAGAGAAAAAGATAGGTAGGTTAATTGTAGGCTACAATGCCGGATGGAAACAGGAATCCGGCATGGGCAAGAGGAACAACCAGAAGTTTGTTCAGATGCCTTTTGCGAGATTAACCTCCTATCTAAGATACAAGTGCGAAATGGTTGGCATTGACTTCGTGGAACATGAAGAAAACTACACAAGTAAATGTGATGCACTGGCTCTCGAACCAATAGGAAAACATGAAGAATACCTTGGAAGAAGAACTAAGAGAGGACTCTTTTGTTCTTCCATAGGTAAACTTATTAATGCCGACCAGAATGGGGCATTGAACATCATGCGGAAAGTAGTTGGCGATTCCTATGTCAGTAGGATAGTCAATAGTGGGCACTCGTTATGTCCTGTAAGGTACAGCAATCCGTTTGTTCGGATTGTGTAACTTATGTAAAAAGTAGAATAAAGTTTAACACATTTAATACTTTTAATAACGTGGTTAAGCGAAATATCCTTTCCCTGTATAAGGCTGATATTGAGAAGTATGCTGTGGGCAACGAAATCAAGGTAAAAGCAATTTTCGAGGAGATTCCTTCGGCTCTCAGCAAACATGAGAAGAAGTTCCGGTTGACTGCCATTAGCGATAAGGCTCGTTATCGGGAGTATGAATCTTCATTTTTCTGGCTGGCTGAGTCAAGGGTGGTAAACATCTGCTATAACTCTACTGCCCCTGATATCGGACTGCGATTGAATCAGGAACGCACCACCTTGAAGTGCTATATGGCTGATACAGGTTTGCTGATAAGTCATGCTTTTAACCTGAAGACGATTATGGGAAATGAACTTTACCTGAAGTTGGCTTTGGGAAAACTGGAGTTAAATGAAGGTATGTTGGTCGAAAATGTTGTGGCAGATGTTGAGAGCTTCTGGCTATGAATTGTTTTTCTTTTCGAAGAACTCTGCGACAAGTGCGGAAGATAGGATGGAGATAGATTTCCTGATTCCTAAGCCTGTCATCACGAATCGGCATAACATCTCTCCTATAGAAGTGAAATCAGGTAAAAACTTTACCACGACCTCTCTTAATAAGCTAAGAGCCAAATTTGCTCCTATGCTTGCCGAAGCGTATGTGCTTCACCCAGGTGATGTAGAGGAGAAGGATGGAGTGATCTATCTGCCATTATATATGGCAGGACTGTTGTAGAATGAGATTTTTGATGTTATTTATATAATAGTGCCAATTCATCTCATAGGCAAAAGACCTTTTTGATAAATTGGCACGATATGTAAACAAAAGCATCACCAATGCTATTTAGCAGAGAACACTACCCTCTAAAGCCCAAAACTCAGCCAAAAGAATAATGCTATGATGCCTTTACTCCATTACCTGTTGCTATCTTCCTCTAACCTGTGATACCGTTCATATACATCAAGAGCATACTCCTGCCTGAGCAGTTCACCCCGATGAAGCTCTTCAAGAACCTCTGCCGTTAGTCCACAATCACTGAAATCAACAAGATATGTGCAAAGCAACTTGTTGATGATAGGAATGAGATCCTTTGCTCCTAAGCTGCAAGCTAAATCAATAGCCGCAGCCACCACGTAACCATCACAACAGTCAGCGGTTTCCAATCTGCCATCATAGAAGACGAGCATGTCCTTCACCCACGCTGTCGCCTGTTCCTTCAAGGCAGGATTCTTTTCAACATAAAACTCCACATATTCATAAACGTTCATGCGGCAGTAATGGTCAAGCTTTGGCGTCTGCAGGAATTTCGTGAATTCAGAGAAAGGATCCGGATTCAACTTGTAGAGGGTTGGGGCAAAGAGATAATTGGTCGCCAGCCAGCTCAACTGATCTAAGAAATCACTTTCAAACTTCAATACATCCATCAGAAGACGGAAAGATTCCATGTTACCCACCTCTGCAAGAAGGATGATGCTATGACGTATGGCAGCAAACAGTTCCCCTGTCGCTTTCAAATGCTGGTATTTGCCCAAGCCATACCTGATTATGTTCTCCAAGTCCTGACGCAACTCCTCGTGATCTATAGTCAGCAAGAGATCGATGATGTGATCCGGCAGGATCCATTTATAGGCATGAAAAGTCAGATACGACATCACTTCGGGATGCAGCAGCTTGATATGAGTTGGATATGATGGCAATTCGTAGCCATACACTTCCTCATGGATTTCATATTCACAACCCTGAAATTCCTCTTCATGCCAATCCCATCCACCAATATATGCCGTACTATCTCCTATTCGGAACTTGAAGTTTCTGCCAAGATGTTCCTGCATGGTAGAAAGATAACAAGATACCTCCAACCTGTCTTCTGCAAGCAGATAATGCATACCATTCAAGCCCCATTGATATTCAATGAGAGGAACGTTGTCATCATCTTCTTTCAGGATATATTGAGTAATGTCCCATGCATCAACAGGCTCAATGCCGGCTTCCCCAGCAAATTCTATGGAACCATAGATCAGATTGTGAGCCACCTCATATGGTATCTCCACCATCCTGTCATTCTCTTTATCCGAGTAGTACTCAACAATTTCTGCCAACTTTCTGGGTGATACGTTGAAGAAATATCTGGTTCCTATCAGACCCCTGCACAACTTGTCGATGCAGAAATCCGCACATGTTACAGTTCCCTTTGGGTGAATACGTGTCACGATGACCGTAATTTCATCGGCATCTTCCCAGTTGGCATAAGTATAGCACATGCCAAGAGGAAGCATACGTGCTTTCTCCTTGATATATTTCTCCGGACTCATCGGCTGAGCACCAGTTTTATTGTTCTTTTTTCCCATTCGTTTTAATTTTATCTTATCTGTCAATCTTTCCAGTAACAAAAGTATTGAACACCTGCCGGCGGGAAGCCTAAACTTCTCTCACTTGAGCATAAAGGAAAAACATCTGATCAGGAATAGAACGTTAGTTTACCTTATGTCAAATCCTAGAGACTATTATCAATGAAAGAATCCAACTCTTTACACTGCTTATAGTACGTATGCACTTCCTTTATAGAACAAATTTTTGACATCATATATTTATTACATAGCACTTCGAGAGAAGAAGATGTTTGAGCCAATGCCATCAAATTACTCTGGAAAGCCTGAAGAGGCTGCTCTTTGATATCAATATCCGTTACTATGATATATGCAAGATTATCTGCATTACAAAAATTTACATTGGATGCATAATCATTGCAGATATCTATACTATCTTTCAATTTTTTGATGAAATCATAGCCTGATACCTGTTTTGCAATCTTTTCCTCGACATTTTTCTTTTGATACTGCAGAAAGTCAGCCCACCCCTTAATTTCAACGAACAACAGCTTTTCGTTCTTTTCAGCCAAACCATCTACCGAAGCACAGGAAATCATCTGGTGTTCCTTGCAGTAGGCCGTCTTTACATCATCAAAATTCACAAATCGTCTTGCTGGCTCCAAAGAGCACCGGGGAGTCGTAGCACAAGGTTTGTGCAGTTCACAGACAGAGTAAAGGGAGAAATGCTTATCTTTCACCAAATACGACATTAATTCACTGGCAACTTTCATTTCAGTTTCCCCCTTACTTCATCCACGTTCATGATTTGATTCAAAGGCTCAGCCAAAGTAAGAAATACCTGATTCAAGTCATCAGTAACCTCCTTCATGCTTACCATATCATCTTTGCCTAACTCAGCCATATAGTAGTTCACATACTTCTCGATACTGTACATTGCAGAATAATATCTCACGGCTTGCAGAAAATACGGACTGTGAGTACTGATCATCACCGGAATACCGGAATTAACAATCTGAACAATAACCTTCGCAAACTCCACCTGCCACTGAGGATGCAAATGATTCTCAGGCTCATCCCATATCAGAGGACGGTTGTTAGAGATACAATAACCGTCAAGCAGAAGCTGCAAGGCACCAAAGCTCTTGATACCAGAAGCCACATTGATAGGCTTGATTTTCATACCTTCCTTTTGATAAACGATACTACGTGAACTCTTATCATAAGCAAACGAACCATGAATGATATCCTCTGTGTGATATTCCTTCGATTGAGGTTCAAACAGACTTGGCTGAGCATGGAAGCTCTGGATGTTCCAAACCTTATCTACAAAGTCTTTCACATGAGCAGGAACCATTGGTCTATATCCAGGAACAGACTTCATCTCCCGATAAGCAACAGAATTTCTTAAGCTATCAAGTAGATGGAAGTACAGTGGGGACTCAACATAAGTGATATCCTCATAGAATCCCCTTTCAGAAAAGGAGACGTCAGTCACTTGATTATTCTTAGCCTTAAATACCAGACTTCCCTCTTCTTCAGTATCAAACATAACACAGGTAAAATCAGACTTAGAAGAACAGAACTGCCCCAAAAACTCTGATTCAACGAGATAAGCCAACTCCGTTTTCAATACAGCAGCAGGATTATCCACCTGATCATAACAAATCCGAATATTCACGATGTCTTCTTTGAGCAATGACTTTTGGCGAGGAGACAAATCAATCTCATCGATTCTAGCATTCAGATGAGTCAGAAAAGCATTTCGTTCAGCTTCATCCAGACATATTCTTTCCATTTCAGATTTGACACGAGGCAACAGATCCATAGCACCTTCTATTATGTTTTTCCCATAGAAGTGCTTATATAAAGAATCAATGTGCTTAGAAGCTTTGTTGGCAGAACTTTCTTTGCTCAAACTTCTCATATTAGAGACAGCCTTGATAGTAGAAAAGAATGCTCTACCTATGGTACTTTTGCCCATATCATTCTCCCCCACGATCACAGTCAAACCATTCAAAGCTATATCTGCTTCTTTGATCTTATTTATGTTTTCAATACGTAATCTCATGTTCTATCTAATTTTTCTGCAAAACTAAACAAAAAATATCACATATGCAAAGAATTGGAGGACTTTTTCTTTTCACAAGCTTTTCCTACTGCTATTTTGATAGCCATAAGAGAGCCAACTGCTTCATAATAGCAGATACAATCATCTGAAACAAATTGATGAACTTTGGTATGGTAAAAATACACACCATCCTATATATGAGTAGCAAAATCGTTATGTCTTTAATAGGAAAAGACTGATTGAAGTGGTATCATTTCAATGATATAAGCAACAAAGAAGAAAAAACATATACCTATAGACCTAAGTACCCCATGAGAATAGTCTTGGCATTCTGACTAATCGGTTCATGTCATCAAGTAGTGCCGCATTAGAAAAGATGATACCCTTCTGCTCCACTGTGCCATAATCCTGGTGGGCGTGACCGAAGAGATGATATTTGGGACTAACCTCAAATATCCTGTTTCGTAATGGAGCATTTCCCCAATGAATGCCACTAGACTGATCCAGAATCATGACTGGCGGTTCATGTGTCACAACAATATCCGTATCTGCCGGTATCATGGCTTCGGAATGATTGTAGGCTATTCCGAAGAACTTCACACCACCTATCTCTACTCCCTTGTCCTGAAGGAAATGAATGTTACCAGGCAAGTCCTCTATCCCCTCTGCCTCCCATAGACAAAGATCATGGTTGCCCGTCACAAAGATTTTGTGCGGATAGGGCAACTCGATGAACCAGTTCAGAAAGTCAAGCACCTCTTCTTCCGTGCCACTGTTACTGATGTCACCGCTGTGAACGATGACATCAGCTTCTGGCATATCATCTAATCTATGATGCAAGCCATGAGTATCTGAAAGATGTAGTATCTTCATTTTGCTATTTCTTTAATACAACCTTGGAATCATGAGCATCTGCAGTTCCCGACGATATAGAAGAGATGCTCTCTCCATCATTCAGCACCACAACAGACCACTCGTCACCAAACAACTGTGCAAAGTCTTCCGGCTTCTCCGTATGGATGGGAACAATGGCCTTGGGATGCAACAACCGGAATACCTCGCGCAAACTATTCATGTCGCAATGACCACTGGTATGCATTCGTAAATAGCCTTTTCCTAGAGATTTTGCCAACTGCTCATTGTAGGCAGCCTTGCTCTTATCAACATAGCCATCCCACATGGACAAATACACCTGCTTCTCACCGGGAATCCTTTTGATCAAACTATCAAACCTAGGATTAGAGCGAGCCATCAACACATAACCTTTCTCCTCCAAAAGTTCCTTGAATCTATCATTCATCCAGAATTCGCCTTTTAACACAGAAAGAACAAACGGCTTGTAATGCTCCGAAAACTGATACAGCCTTGATTTACTCCACAAGGAATCCCGCTGAGTAACAATATCCATTATTTTCTTCTGGTACTCATCTATAATGAACACTCGCCCAGCATTCTTTGCGGCATGATACAGACCAAACAGCCTATCTATGTTGGTAGATGAAGAATATACAATATTGCCTGTGTTCTCTTTAAATAACTCCTGGTACTCCTTCTGCAAATCATGCTCAGATTGACTGGCAGCAAGAGGCCGAGAAATGTTGGTTGCTTCGCAGACCGCATAATCCACCTTGCCAACAAATTTCTCGATGACATCTGATAACCTGCCACTTCTAAAACCATGAGTGCGGAAATCACCAGTATGAAAGGCACTAACACCACCAGCCTCTACCTTAAAAGCATAAGCATCAAAAGCAGAGTGATCCACAGTAACAGGCATGATGTGAAAACTCCCCCAGCTGAAAGGTCTGCCTGGCTCAAAAGTATGAACAGTTTTCAGACGTTCAGACATATGCCGGTGAAAAACATCAACCATCTGAAGACGGTTAGAAAGTTCCATTTGAATATCACGACTGATTCTACCCATGAAAATAGGCAGGTCTTTCGGCAGTTTTGGGATACAGCCAATATGATCCCCATGATAGTGAGTAATCAGCAAGGCACTCTTGGATATATCGCCATACGTTAATCCTTCAACCTGTAAATCTCCAGTCTGAGGACCACCAGGCAGTTCTTCGCCATAATCAACAAACAAATGCCTACCCTGATATTCATATTCCGTCACACACCCACCTATCTGGTGGGTGCCGCGATAAACCTTGATATTCATACGAAATTATCGATACGGTAGTTAATATTTGCTGATGATAAGATTCTCTCTATATCGTCTATACGTTTCTTACGACCTTCAGTATCTTTCTTGTAGTTGCAAGCTATCAACAACTGTGGCTCAGGGTCAACAGTAAGACTATCAACGTCATCAACAGAAGGAACAGGGAGGTCCAGCTCCTTTTTAATGCGATATAACATTTTGTAATACGCAGCAAGACGGTCTTTATTACATTGAAGAAACTCCCGATAATTTCTGATCTGGGTCAAGATTTCCGGTTCACCATTCTTAGTTCGCAAACGGCTATCACCAATTCTTTTAAGTTCTTCAAAAATGATACGGTTATCCTCTATCTTTACCATATCAATCCTGATAGTCTCCTTCTCATGATCGTGAAAACGATGAGCAAATTCTGAATCCAGATATTTATCACGTCCTTCCGTTATTAATTTTCCCTGAATGAATTTCTCCTTGGTATTCTCTCCATTTTCAGATTGAGAATAAATATTTCTGATATTTTCCTTGAGTTCCTCTACTCTTGATTCCAGCCAATTCAGGCAATCCTGATAGATGGGCGTGAATTGTTCCTTGCCACCTTTGCCAACGCTTCTTCTATAATAGTTCTCATCCTTAACATCAGTATATCCTAAATATTTTGGATGAGCCTTAGCCACAACTCCATCGCTGAACCTATCATATGATATTTCAGCCATTCTACCCCTATAATAATAAACGTCAATCACGTTCTTCTTTCTGATTTCAACATAAAGCTCATGATCCTTTGTCTGAAGCTTCCACCATGATGGTGCCTGATCACCTTTCAGCAATTGATACAAGCTGTGACCTGCATCTAAAAGTCCCGGTTCCAATAAAGAGATATTGTTCATAACTATTAATTTTTGGTTGATGTAATCCATTTCATGCTTATAACACCACAAATCACCATCATATCCATGCTGAAGAGATAATGTCTTACCTGAGAATCTGGCCTTTATCTGGAGCGACCTTGCTTCCTGCTTCGTAAGAAAGACAACATTCTTGTCACTTATCCATTCGCCATTATCGTTGCGAACCAGATGCCAGTTTCTTTCCTGTTCTTTCGTTTCCATTAGGCATATTCAAATTGTGTTATATTTATTGGGGCTATTTCTATTTCATCTCCATCATCGCCTGTTGGAACAGCCCATCGAACGATCCCATCACTCATGGCATTGTCAACAAGCAAGGTCAACGGATAGATGTCCCCATCTTCATCCCAAACTGGATAACCATATTCATCAAACTCAGTCATAAAGGCAGAGTCAATGCCATAGACGTAAATATGCTGACTATGCTTCTCCATTTCGTGATTGACAAAAGGGTCCTGTATCGGATCGAATGAGTCTCCCTGAGTCAAATCCATTCCGTAAATCAGGAAAGGAGCCGCATCATTTGATTTCGCAAAAGTGCCATCGTACGGGAGTTTGCATAAAAATTAAGTGCATACTCACTGCTATACGTCTCGTGAAAATCGTATTCGAACTCCTTTACCACATCACGAAAAGTCTTGCCATCACACTTTCTCCTACCCCAACTGTCATATTCGGCAGGGATAAAGCTGTAGTTCTTGTAATACTCATTCTCCATTCAACTTCCTCCAAATTACGCAACACTACAATTCTTTTTCTATAAACACCTGAACAACATTATGTTGCTCATTATCTTATCATATCAGAAATTTCACGGTTCTTAGTATTGCATGAATAGAAGGGCAAAACTCTGAAAGACGGAGCAAAGATACAAATAAAATCCGAGAACCCCACCATTTCCAGAGGATTTTATCGATAATGGACCAGCTTTGTAAACACTTAGCTCGTGCAATAGATTCCACCTAAATTGAGAAACGCCATTATCAGATAGTCTGGCAGTAGTGAAATCCAATGTTCGTTTAAAAAAGAAACCACACCATGGAAATATCAAAGTCCACCTTCCTCTTCTTTATGAATCTCTTCTTCATCATGTAATATTTTAAATCTTGAATTCATACAGCTCGATGTCATACTCCCAAGCTTTTTCTATCACATTCTTTACCTTTCTATTAAACCCATCCCATAAGACTATAAGACCATCAGCATTCACAATCATCTGAGAGTTATAGTCAAATCCATCAAACCCTCCGTTGGTTTCACGGTCAACCGGGTATATATCCAGCTCGTAACCTCTGTCCTGAGCATATCTTACATCCAGGGCATCAGAATCTGAAGAATGGCAAGAAATAACAACTATATTCTTCTTTTTCCGAAGATAATAATCACAATACTCCTGCAGTAATTCATAGTCGGAAACATAACGGTTAGCTAAAATAATAACCCTATATTTATCTATAACGTCCTTTACCAGTACCTTGATACCCTTGATATCGCATATATCCATAAAGAGACGGTTGGTAGTGTAGGTAAAGGTTCCCACTTGGTTCTTTACCATCCACCAATTCTCACCCCCATCAACAAAGAAATCACCTTCTGTATTCTCTTTCTCCCACGCCCACACAGCCTTTTCAATTTTAAGCATAATATGGGATATATCTTCACAACTATATTCTATAGAGAATTTTGGCACCCTTGCAGCTGCAATATATAAACGCTTGATATAAGGGTCATTCTCATCTATCTCTACGGATTTCATAACGTAAGAAAGAATGCTTTGATAAGCCTCTTCCGAATACTCTTTGTATTTCATCTCAGTTTATTTTTAAAATCAAACACCATGTTAACAGTCAATCAAAGAAACATCAGATTCTATGTAGCATTCACAGAATTAATGTCCTCCCAAAGACACGAACTTAATTAAATGCCGAAAAACAGACGAGAAAACTGACTTCAAGAAAGGAATATTACCTTTCCCTCATACTCATGATTAGACTGCAACTTAAACAGAGAGAGCAAGTCATGCAGAGAATCATCACATGTTCTCCTGTTTTCGTGTTTTCATGTTTTCAAACTCGAAAGAACATTGCAGATAGTCTGCAGATACATGTAGGATTCTATACATACCTTAATAATATATTTGAAAATGGTATGATGCTGGGCACTACGCACCCAGCATCATACCATATCCTATATGAACTGTTACTCTCCAACTTTAGCTTTGCCTTGTGGTTTCTTGTCCAGCATGAGCCATGATAGCATTGTACTCTTCGTCAGACATTCGCCCTGTATCATGAAGGTTCTTCACGTATAGGTAAGTAATCTGGCTAAACACCATCTTCACGCCATTGTAGCTCATTTCGAGGAAGTCACTATCGAACAGGTCAAGAGACGTTTCCTTGCCGTCCTTCTTAGCCTTCATGGTTACACTGAACAGTTTCTCTTCGTCACCTTCTGTGAAAGTAAGCGATAACTCAAACAGTTCTTTCCCCTTTATCTCATTTTCATTCTGTTTCATATCTATAAATTTATAACATTAAAACTTCAAAAACATATTAGCAAGTAGGTTTCATCTTTTCCTTGATATCATCAATATTGCTTTCGCAAACATCGATGATGTCCTGGAACCTCTGTTTATCCTCGGTCTGAGCAAGCTTCTCCTCTGCCATAGCCTTGATAGCCTCGAACTGCTCTAGAGAGAACTCATCGCAAGATACCATTCCCTTCTTGCGAGCTGTCATCATTACTTCGTAGTCACCCTCACAAGTCATACCGAAGAAGGCAACAGCATTAGTGTCCTTGCACATTTGAATCAAACTTTTTACAGCACCTTCCTCATGCTTGGTAGGTGTGCATTCTATCTTGTTTTTATTCTGTTTCATTATATTTAAATTGTTACTACCCTACTTTGTTCAAGATGCCAAATTGGCAGTTTGAACATAATCTTTTATAATTATATTAGTGTTCTTTCATCCATTCATCCACGCTTTTATCTATGCGGAGATATGGAAGAAGTTTCTTTATCTCTTTCACGAATGCTTTGACAGAGCCTAAGGCATCATCACATTCACCTTCCAGGTAATTAAAATACTCATCGACATAATCACCTTCCAGAAAGCCTAGAAGACGACTGTCTTCATTATCTACCTCTCCAGCAATCTGAGGGTACACGTCACCCAGACAGCACCCTACTACGTCTGTATCTCCACTCTCATAGAGAACGTAGAAGATTACGTCTGGTATCTCGATACGCCCATCATCGTGAGCTTTAATGAACTTCTTGTTCGTCTCACAGTTGATGATTTCCTTTATAATATCCATATTCTTTGATTTTAATCATTAATATCTAACCACAGCCACTTTCAAGCCTCGCTTGGTAGCGGTATCTATCATGTTCTTTGTGCCTCGGCTCTTACCATCCCAGAAGACGATGAGAGCATCGGCACCAGAGGCATGACCACTGATGATTACAACATCTTCCTTGTCTTGAAGGAAATAATCACACTTCTCTTTCAACAACTCATAGTTATCGAAATCTCTGCATCCTGCAATGATGACTCTGTATTTAGAGATTAAATTATGATTAACCTGTTAGCTGCATCTACTTCTTCTATACACATTATATTGTTTGTTTATAAGTTGTACTTCAAGTTAAAGGCTCTCGTTTGTATCAAAGCCTTCCTTGCATAAACTATCCACCGAAAATCCAAGTTTGACACCTATTACATAATAAGGCATCATCTACAACTATTCATCTTTAAAGAAGAACAATATCCCTTTCATTCCAATATCAAAGTCCCTACAAAGGTATAAAAAACGAGAGTAACCACCAAACTATTAGCTAATATTTTTGACTTTTTACACTTTCAAGATGATTAGGAGCTATCAAAAGCAAGAAACAACTAATAAAATACCAAAGGTATCTGTATAATTTTAATCCTTGTTGTAATGGACAATGATCTTGTTCACTAACTACAATAACGCACAGAGGTTCACTAATGTGTCTTAATCCTTATTGTAGTGGAAGATGGTCTCGTACAAACCTGATGCTGAGTATCTCAACTATAAGGTAGTTGGTCTTAATCCTTGTTGTAGTAGTGGAAGATGGTCTCGTACTTTGAATCTTAATTTGACAGTTCAGAATGTTCGTACGTCTTAATCCTTATTGTAGTGGACAAAGTCTCTACCGAAGAGATGAAGAATCATCAGTCGTTTGAGCTGTTTTAATCCTTATTGTAGTGGAAGATGGTCTCGTACTGGAAGCAAATGCAGACACGCCAAGAAGGCGGCAATGGGTCTTAATCCTTATTGTAGTGGACAATGGTCTAGTACTGTGATTGTAGCTTGTACTTACTTCTTTACTCGAAGAAAAGTAAAGCCTACAGAACAAGAGCCAGATGTCAGTACACAACCTGAGGCTTCTGCAGACATACAGCAAGAAGAAAAGCAGGATGAACCTCCACACACCAAGGATTTGTGCATAGAGCTACTGAAGCAATTAAATTGTGAGGTAACTACTTCGAAAGAGAACGAGAACCGCTTGTATTTTGAGTATCAGGGAGAACATATTGTCATTGATGCCAGTAACGACAGCTACTTCATTGAAATGTGGGATCCATGGTGGTTAATTGTTCCAGTGGATGATCTAGAGCAAATGTCTAACGTACGTAAGGCAATTAACGTAACCAACAGCTGGGGCGGAACAACCGTATATTACACCATCGAAGAAGAACAGAAATTTGTTCTCCATTCCAAACGCCAATGTATATTGCCAAAAGAATTGCCCAACGTGAAAGAATATCTCATGGCTCTACTGAATGATTTCTTCACTGTAAAAAAATGGCTAAATGAAGAAATTATTGTACAACAAAATAAAGAGAACTGAGATATCCTGGGGTTAGGCAAACATTTTATTTATAATTTTGTCGCAAATGTTCAGTAATAACCATACAGTACCCAAAATACAAAGCAAACTATCATCACGCTACAGTTCAATTATCTAAGAACTGGTAAGATCTATTCTTAGGGTATGCCCCAATTAGGTGTACCCTACAGAATGGACTGCTCGTAAGCAAGCATACCTAAAACGAAAGAACTCCCCATTAATTGTGCCAAAGCAGAACCCTTCAAGAACCTCAAGCAAGTAAAAAAGAAAGAACCTTTGGCAAGATGCAAGAGTATGAACACTACACCTACTTAATTGAGAAGTGACAAGGCTCTTTCACAAACCAAAGGTAGAAAGGCGCAGCTACCATCGTACCCCCTAGTCTGCCTTTCGTTGGAGCAGGTGCTGTCGCTCCCAACCTTTCTTTTATGCAGTCGGCATTTCTGCGCGATCTCATTCATTGCGAATATCCAACTGCCATGCAAAACATTGGCGGTAAAAATGAGAACGTAGCTATGACCCTCTCCCTCAATCCAACGCTTCGCAATTGCAAAGTTATATTTTTCCATTGAAATCCCAACACATTGAAGCGTTAATCTTTTGTAATATTTGAATATCCCTTTTGGACTATATCAATTTATCTCTACATTTAAAAGAAAAACACCATCGACATTAAGCTATAGTGGAACTATCGAACAGGAATCATCCCTTGTTGTAATGGCCGATGGTATCGTACTTTACAGTAATGAGAAGTTAAGTAGAATGATCTACCAAAAAATATACGTGCCCCTCTACGTCATATTTAAACCGATGCCTTGCATCCAGTCTCATGCTAGCTTCAATGGACGATTTCGTTGAATTTGGGAAAAACACCTTCACTTGCTGATATATTTCCATAAGCGACAATGGCTTACCGGCCAGAGACAACACCTCATAAATCTTGTCAACCATCGTTCCCCAATAGATATGCTCCCAAGACGCCAACCCATAGTAGCCTGACAATCCAATGGATTTCACTTCCTTCATTTTAAGCAAATAAGCGCGGATGGTATTAACTGTAAGATGACGATAAGTAGGACACCTTCTTAGAAAAATGTCTCTAATTTCCTCCGCTCTCATAGGTTTACCTCTTTCTTTCAGTATATCCAGTAGCTCATAAGTAACGGAGATTTTGTTTCTTTCAGCCACAAAACCACCTTCACTATCCACTTCCAAACCAAAGATATCCAACATCAGATAAGTAAAGAATGAAATGAAATGCTCCTTACCACCTAATTTCTGAATATCCAGCTCCTTTAAAAACATACTAGCCTGATAATGCTCATCCTTGAAACGAATGGTAGCCAACAGTTCTTTTATCTTCTCAACCAGCTTGGCTATTTCTTTTGTATCAAACAGACATGCATTAACCAATATAAATCTATCTTGATAATTGTACTTTCGAAACTGCTTGTTTAAAGGATAGCAAGAATTTCTCAAAAATATCAGTTCCATCAGCCCAATGACATCCTGCAAATGCTCTTTTTCCAAGATATTCTTACAAATAGGCGAATAGAATCCAATAAACGGCATTTCATACAAAAAGTCGTAATATTTCCAATGTTCATCCTGTGTAATTGGTTCAGTATTCTCCCCTATTGGGAAAAAAAGATACTTCTTAAGTTTATATGATTTTATATTGTAGGCTTTCATCAACTCCTGAAGAGTTCTTCTTTCTGTCCCGATTCCTCTATATTCTAAGAAAAAACACCTTCTTTCATTAAACATTCCACTATCCAGATAATCCGTAAAAAGAGTGAACATCGGATAATAACCATTTGCCCGATGAAAATCAATCACAAAGGATACCTTTTTATCCGTCATGAATGGAAACAATCCTATTGTGCATAAACAGGTATGTTCAAAGTCTATGGATGTATATGCCTCTACAAGAAAATCAAGCAAAGACAACGGATAATGATCGTTCAAGGAATGTTTAAGTTTATATTCAATACCAAAACGATCAAATTTATCAAAGCTATGATATGTCCATGATTGGAACATGTCAACTTCATATGTCAATCTATCTTCCACAAAAGGAAATATCTGGACATCATCTATCACCTTAAAGTTCTTTTTAAAGACAGCATAATGCAATTCCAACAAGAACCTGTTCTTATTAGAAAGACGAGAATAAAGTAACGTTCCCAATGCATCTTTACCCACCTTATGCATATAATGCTTAGCATTATCATGAACATAAAGACTAAACTCGTTATGAATATCATGCATCAAATATTCCAGACAAAGTAAGAAAACATATAGGCATGAAGCTGCCCTAGGATAATTATCCACCATCGACATTAAGTGAGATCCCTTCATACAAATGAACTTCAGTATATCTAACGAAGAAGGGAATATTGCCTGAAATTCCTTGCTATCTCCAGCATTCTCACATAAATGAGCATAACAGATGACCATCTTTTGCATGATTTCATCACCACAAAATTGCTTTACCTCCAAAAGAGGATCTTGAGAATTAATCGTAGCAAAAACATGCTCCACATCATTGATAACCTTCAATCCTATCCCTGGTATTGCCCACAACTTTTTTATCCCCATAGCCTGAAGGTCTCCAACAGTGAACAGTGAAAGAGCCCACAGTTTGTTGTAAGTAAACGTTGTTATCAGCTTATCGCCTAATAATCTGTATATCGATGTATCAATAGTATACATAATTCTTTTTTATATTTCATTGTTCTTGAATTTCTTGACATAAAAACCATCAAAGAAACTCACATAGTTAACAGTAAAAGTTCCATATTCAACAGCTTACTCTTTCTTGTCAAACGTAGAATACATAGCTACCTGTGAAACAAGTTCCTCACTTCAGAATAATCTGACTTAAGCCAAATACCATCCTTGCTAGCCACATAAACAGCCAACACCATAAGAAGAAAAGAGTACAAGCAGTTAAGCCCAACCTGAGCAGATGTCAAAGCAGCACCAACCCAGAGCAAAGGGATTACCAGAACATTTCGCCTGTTTAACCATTCATTGAAAATATATCTATTCATTATTATAAGTTTAAGCACTTTTATACAAAGGTACAAAAGTATTAAAAATATAATAGAATACCAACTTTTCGTTAGGAATTTTACTGATAATTCCTCAAAATACATGAAAATGAGGCCATTTCTTTAAAAGAAATCTATTTCAGTCCCCCCTTAAAAAGTATCTCTAAGAAAAAAGCACGTTGAACTGTCCACAAGTCTTTAGCACGTAGGCAGTTCAAATTAATCCTTGTTGTAGTGGACAATGGTCTCGTACCTAGAGGAATGGTATTTCAAGGCGTTCGGCACGTAGTCTTAATCCTTATTGTAGTGGACGATGGTCTCGTACATGCGCAGGACTTCACAATACCCGCAAATATGATGTCTTAATCCTTGTTGTAGTGGACAATGGTCTCGTACAGCCATCGATGCGGTAGGCAAGCAGATTGTCGAGTCTTAATCCTTATTGTAGTGGAAGATGGTCTCGTACCCATGATGAGTTTAATAAAAGAGTTGAAAAATATGTCTTAATCCTTATTGTAGTGGACAATGGCCTCGTACGGAACAAAAAACCGTAAAAGGCAATGAATCCTCAAATGTCTTAATCCTTATTGTAGTGGACAATGGCCTCGTACTCGACCTTATAAGACTATACTGATTATCAGTAAGTTAAAGAACTTTACTAAACAAATATTGACTTTTCTTAACCGAAAATTAACTATTCCTTAGCGGGTGCAAAGGTACGACTTTTTTCTGAGATATGCAAGCCAATTATTCTTAAATATTTAGGCCTTTTAGACCTCACAATTTAGTCTTGTTAACAACAAATCAAAAAGTTAGCCCCAAAAAGCACTCTTCAGCATAAGAGTAAACTACACCATCACAATATCATAAACCAACAAATCAAACTACAAAAAACGATTCCTCACATATATATAATAAGGTATTATATGCACCCTAAACAACAAAAAACAGGAAAAATGAGCCAGTGAAATATCATTTCACGATGTTCCCCTACCTTTGCATCCAGAAAAACCAAAGCCGCTATGGTTAAGTTGTCAGCGACACAGTTGTATCCATTCATAAAAATGGCATAAAACAAAAGAAAGTAGCAAAAAAGGGAAAATTGAGTGAGTGAAATACCATTTCAAACTCCCACAGTACTTTTGCAAACGAAAACAGGAACAAGAAGTTAAACCCATTAAAATTGAAGAATATGAATTACGAATATCGCTACCTCATGGAATACCTCCCAAAGAGATACTCCGCTACAATGAAACAGGAGAATGACAGAGAAGTCATCTACGACTTCAAAAACGGCTACTGCAGCCTTAGCTTGATGAACACCATCGTAGAATGCATCAAGGAAATAAAAAACGAAACAGGTGGCAACAACTGGAGAGTATGCTTCATACCAGCATCCACCCACCACAAGACAGCTTGCCGCTACCAAAAGCTCGCAACCTTCATCGAGAAGGAAACAGGAATTGCCTGCGACTACCATACCATCCTGCCAATCCAGGACCAGGAATCAGGCCACATCACAGGCAAGAAGACAAACCCGGCAGAGAACTTCAACATCAAGACAAGCGACGTTGCCGGCAAGAACATCATCCTCATAGATGACGTCATCACAAGAGGCATGACATACGTGCATACAACCAACAAACTCATCAACAATGGTGCCAACATGGTAAAGGGACTCTTCCTCGCCAAAACAATCAATCCTGACTGGGTAAGACATTCAGCATAGCCCTTCAGAGAGAACAAGAGAATAAACGTTAAAAATATAAAGATCATGACAAAAGAACTCAAAATGAACGCCATCCCAATGACAGAGGATGCTGCATCAACAGTACAGGCTACCAATAACCTGAAGTACGTAAACCTCATGGAATATCTCCCTTTGAGATACCCTCCAACGCTAGAGGAAGAAAAAAATCGCAGGATTGTAAGCAACTTCAAGAGGGGAAGATGCTCACCGGAACTGAAGAATCAGTTCACCGATGCAATCAAGCGACTCAAGGAAGAACGCAAGGACGTGAAGCTGAGAGTCTGTTTCATACCGGCCATCACTGCAGACAAGACAGCCCTCCGCTACTCACAACTGGCAACTGCCATCGAGACAGAAACAGGCATACCAAGTGACTACCACACCATCCTGCCAAAACGAGCAACAGAACTCATGGCAACCGGAAAAACAGATCCAGCAGAGGACTTCCTCTTCAACAAGGAGCAAATCGAGGGAAAAGACATCATCCTGATAGGTGACATCATCACCACGGGAACAAACTTCACCAAGACATGCCAAAAGCTTACAGAACTAGGCGCAAAATCAGTCATCGGCCTATTCCTGGCAAAGACCATCCATAGAAAATAACAATAAACAAAACATAAAATACAATCAAAATGAATAATTATCAATTCCTTAAAGAATATCTCCCAGTGAGATACCAGGCAAATGCCCAGCAGTTGGCAGACCGTCAGACTTGCTATAACTTCAAAGACGGCTACCTCAACGACGAAGTTAAGAGTGGATTCCTGAACAAGATCCTGGAAATAACAAATGGCGAGAAAACAGGTTGGAGTATCTGCTTCATCCCTGCATCCACCAAGAGCAAGACCCAAACCCGCCACAAAAAGCTTGCAGAAGCAATCCAGGCTGCCGGCTACAAGGTAGCAATCAATGCCATCTACAATGAGCACGACCATGAAGCTGGTCACCTCACAGGAAAAACCGGCAACCCAATCGAAGGCTTCGGCTTCAACGCCAGTGACATCGCAGGCAAAAAGCTCATCGTCATTGACGACATCATCACAAGAGGAAGAACCTTCCAAATGGTTGCAGAAAAGCTGGAAACCATGGGGGCAGCAAGCGTAACAGGATTGTTCCTGGCAAAGACCTTCAACCCAGATTACCATCCTTACTATGATCCGACGGACGATTACGAGCCAGAAGACTACTACGATCCATCAGACTACTACGAAGAGGAAGAGACATATGACAACTACAACGGTTCATACGCCCAAGACGTAGAAGGCTGGAGCGACCAGGACATAGACGATGTTTTCGACGGCGATCCTGATGCCTACTGGAACATCGACTAGTACAAACAGAACGTGCAGCTGCATAACAGAAATAATAAAAAAGAAATAGAACATAAAGAAATATGGCACTCAATACAGAACTCATTTTGACATTGAAAAACCTCAAAGGGTGTGGAAACAAAACCGTTCTCTCCATAGCCGAGTTTGCTCCATCCCAAGTGCAAACCATCGAGGACCTATGCCACTTCTGGCCAACACTCAAGGGCAAGAAGTTCGAAAAGTACTCTGCCACTGATCTCCAGGAAGCCAACAGAAAGGCACTGACCATCATCAACGATGCAGAGAGAGAAGGTGTAGGCATTATCTCCTATTACGAAGAAGCCTTCCCTCAAATCCTGCGTGAGACCATCAATGAAGATGGCAATGCTGACGCTCCATTGATTCTGTTCTACAGAGGCAACATCAAAGTTCTCCAAATGCCGGGCATCGCCATCATCGGTACAAGAGAACCGACAGAAGCAGGAACCCAGGCAGGAATCTACTTCGCAGAAAAGTTCGCAGAACAGGGTTTCAACATCGTATCAGGTCTTGCCATAGGATGCGACACCACCGGTCACCAGGGAGCATTGAACGTGAAGGGAACCACCACGGCATTCCTTGCCAATGGCTTGGATTGGGAATCCATCTACCCTAAAGAGAACCTGGAACTGGCCAAGAACATCGTGGAAAGCGGAGGACTGCTGCTTTCCGAGTACCCGGTAGGACAAAGAGGCAACCGCTATACCCTGGTGGAGCGTGACAGACTGCAGGCAGGACTCTCATACGCTACCATCGTCATCCAGACAGGTCTTAGAGGAGGAACCATGCATGCAGTAAATGCCACCCTCAAAGCCCGAAAGCCCCTCTTCATGATCAAATACAAGAACATGGATGGACAGGTAGGCGGAAAAGCAGAAGGCAACAAGAAGTTCCTGGAAGATGGAAAAGCACACGCCCTGACATCAGGTTCATTCGAAGATGCCCTTGCCGTCATCAGAGAATCAGTAGAGAAGATCAACAAACCCAAAATCAAGGATTCATTATTCTAGCATATGATAAAAGGAGTGATTTTTGATCTGGACTTGACCCTTGTAGATACCACAATACTGGAAAATGCCAGAAAGATGAGAAACTGGCACGAGGCATATGGGCTAATCCCATATACCTCCATGTATGCAGGAATCCAAGAAGTCCTAGACAAGATAAAAGCACAAGGAATCAAGATGGCAATAGTCAGCAGCTCACCACGTCCCTATGTGGAAAGAATCGTTAGCCATTACCAGATTCCAGCAAGTTTCATCGTTGGCTACCATGACGCCCACCCCATCAAACCTCATCCAGCCCCTATGCTAAAGGCATTGGAGTTGATGAATGAGAAAGCAGAAGATGTTCTGAGCTTTGGAGATAGGGCAATAGACATGATTGCAGCTAAAAAAGCAGGCATAAAAGCCATTGCATGCCTTTGGGGAACTAAGGAAAGAAGCATGCTGCTTGGCACCGCATACGACCAAGCAATTAGTTCTCCACTGGAGATTCTCCCATACCTGGAATGAAGATCGCAGAGACATTGAGTATGGTATGATATCCTCTCTCATCAGGTTCCACTAGACATCCACATTTCTAATGGAACCTTTTTAAATCACTTACACCCACAAAATACAAAATTAGAGTAAGTGAAATACAATTCACTATTTTGCAATACCTTTGTGATCATAGCGCTCTTTTACCTTTTTACGTGCCCCCTATTATAAAAAGAGATTACTTGATACCAATATAGAACAAACTGATTCTATTTATAGGTAATGAGTCTCTGCCCGGTCTCCCATCCACCCTTTCGGTTGAGCATGTCCGGTTCATACCATTTGTTGAAAATCACATAGTCACGCTTTGGCTGACGGACTATTACAGCGTTGAACTGTACATTGGTATGGGTCTTCCTTCCTCGAAACGGAATATACTGTCCCTGGTAGGAATGAAGCCCGGAAACAAAGGTTCCACCGCTATTCTGGTCAATGCCCACACTTGTAATGATGATGGTGTTGGGCACATACGTCTTCCCATCGAAGCAGGAACCATAGTAGTTCCTGCAGAATATTTCCAATACATACTTGCAGTCTGCTGCCGAGAGCTGCGCCTTGCATATTCCTACATATAGGATTGCAAGAAGAAACAAAATTATCTTCTTCATATTTAAGATGTGTTAGTTATTTATTCTATCGATATCAAACAGTCACAAAATTACGTACAACATCTACCGTGTTCATATTCAGCAGAGCAGCAGCCTTGGATTGAGTGATGATACCGCTTGCCAATGCTCTGTAAACCCTACTCTCTAACTTTGTGACCTTCTCCTTGGTAATGGATCCTGGTTCTGATTTCTTCGTGGAATCAGCACTGCCAAGGTTCTTGCAATAATCGGAATAGTGATTTGAAGAAACAACACCGAGATATCTTGCCTTAGACATCAGAGCATCCACTGAAATGCCATACTCACTCTGTAGATATTTCAGCTCCATCAAGGCTATCTCATGACGTTTTTCACCTATTACAGAGAGGAAAACATCATGTGGAAGAAGCATTTCGTTGGCGAAGACGCTGCAAAAACGCTCTTTCTTTTTGTTGTCAATACTCTCATCAAAGTAAAGAATGGCATGCGCCAATTCCTTAAGGGCAGCAAAACGAAAGTTTTCTGTATCCATGTTGCTGTTGATGGCAATCACCGGAATGGTGTCATCCAGAATAGCATGTTGGCTTATGAATGGATCAGGAGCATCAATCTCTGCTGTGATTACGCCATTTGATTCCAAGAGATTTATCACATTGGTGATAGCTGCACTACCAATTTTCCATGCCTCACGAAGTATGGATGCAGCCTGGTAGATATCAGAAAGTGTCTTTACCGGCTGTTCTGCTGGAATAGAATTGAACGAATGTTCTCTTCCACAGATATTTTCTATCTCACCAGTTCGTTCTATTGTATTTTCAATGATACTGATGATAGTCATTTCTTCCCTCTTGCTCAATCCCTGCAGTTTACCATAGCGTATGTTTTTAGGAGAAGAGCTTTTGTAGCTGAAAAGATAATCCGGGTTTATCTCCAGGGCATCGCAAAGGGCTATCACTATGTCACTTTTAGGCAGCATCACCCCATTCTCATATTTGGATAGAGTCTGTTTGGTGATAACGTTGTCCATCATATCACATAGCTGCTGCATAGACAATCCTCGCATTAATCGAGCGTTATGCAATCTTTCTGCAAAGCTTTTCTTTAAGTCCATTATATTATTATTTTGGAATAGTTACCTTTTGGCAAGAAGATTCTTACTAAGAGCCTTCTAACTTATTAGTTACTAATATTTGTTCCATCATCTTCCCCTTTTAAACGTTTAAAACGTCTTTTTGAATATACAAAGATACATGATCCCCCTCACACCGCCAAACTTCTTACATTATTTTAACGCAAACGATACGTAAACACTTAGAACAACAAGCTTGCTTGATTGTTATGCAGAGGACAACTAGAAGACCAGGAAGGCAATGAACTTGATTTCCTCCTTAATAGCATTCCTTTCTCATATAGTAGATCATTTCAGATGGATGGTCTGTGTTTTCCCCGTAATATCAGTTACCACAGCGATTCCCCCATCACGAATCTCCACCTTCTCATATTTGGCATCAACTATCACCTTGCCTTTTACTGTCATAACACCCCAATGTCTGGGAATCTGTTCAAAGGCGCAATAGGCACCGACTGGTTGCGCTATACTATGGTAGAGAGGTGGCACGATAACTTTACCATCTACCTTCACACCCCATTTCTTTCCTGCTTGATACAATTCTACATGCCCTGCCTCCGACTTCTCTTGCATCAGCAATAACTCCTGTTCCTCTTGCTTTTTCCTGCGCTGCATTTCTCGCTCATAGACCAGTTTGCCAAGCCGAGGCATCGCAACCATCAAATTCTCGCTTTCTGTTTTGGGTTGATTGCAACCTATATAGGTCTTTTTCAAGCTGGAGTCAACGTAGTAATAATCCTCATGGCTGTCCATGACCACTATGCCACTGTCGTATAGGTCGGCACATAGCCAATATACATGAGTATGGTCGCCACGTAAAAAACAAACCTTTTCACTGTTTTCTTTATGCATTCGCATAGAGCCGCCATTCTCCTCTTTATATATCCATTCCTGACAACCACTGGCTGTTGAGCGTCGAAAGTTGTAGATCAAATAATATCCATAATTCCATAGGTCATATTGGGAAGGGCGAAAAGGTAAAGCAAAGTACTCGTAGGTACGAGATCTGAAGAGACCATTATATTCGACGAACTCCCATTTATTGATGGTGATTACCTCGGGAGCATCTTTCGCATGAATGTCCTCGT
>OJOC01000118.1_pt1 | contig 30250 bp, 26 predicted proteins | sample 1598151 | NCBI WGS metagenome assembly OJOC01 (sample SAMN03922459, study PRJEB24848) | human gut metagenome | isolation source: stool sample | host: Homo sapiens | place: Germany | collected 2009-11 | reverse complement strand
AAAATATTCCAGATAACAGCATAAAGCAGAGATTATTTTCGTGAAATATAAACATTTTAAACAGGCCTTACTTTTTAAAGTGGGCTCATACATATATAAAATTAGTTCATATTTCTGTAGAAGATAAAGAAACTCTTACTGTTATATATTTGCATACTATTCTCTATACAACTATTAATTGAATCTCTCCTATCATAGCTTTACAGATATATCAAAACCAAGAAAGAAAGAACCCAACCAGCAATACAGAGCTGCACAAATCTGTCTTTCATCAATACCTTGGTCGGACTTCCACTTTTAACATCTACGATTGTAATCTGCAAGTATCTCAATATACCAGCCAAGACAAACACTGTAGTTAGGTAAATATAATGAGAATTAAACTGCTTCATAACATCATCAGAAACAGTATACATTACATAAGCAACCAATGTAACAGCAGAAACAATAGTTAATGCCTGATTCATGAAGTCCAAGTTATAGCGATTGACATTCTTTCTTGGCAACACTCCCGTTTCTTGATACAATACAACATCATCTCTTCTCTTGGCAAAAGCCAGAAATAATGCTAACAAGAAAGTCATCAGGACTATCCAATGAGAGAGTATGATATCATTGACAACGCCACCTAAAATAACACGAAGGACAAAGCCAATTGCAATGATGAAAACGTCTACTAAAGCTATTTGCTTAAGCTTTACACAATAGGCTATATTCATTAGATAATAGAAGCAAATAACCCCTATCACCTGCATACTGGAATTTCCGAGAGTCCAAAACGCAAGATTTAAAGAAAGAAATAGCATCAACGCCATTAATCCATAAGCTTGCGGAATACTAACAGCACCAGATGCAATAGGGCGCTTACATTTTTTAGGATGCTTTCTATCAGCGGCTACATCATATATATCATTAAAACAATATATGCTACTAGCCGCAAAGCTATAACAGAAGAATGCAATTACTGCATTTATCAACATCTGGACATTTGCTAAGTCCCCATGAAAAAACAAAGGCAAGAAGATAAATGTATTCTTTACCCATTGTTGAGGACGAAGGAGCAATATTAAGTTTTTCATTTCAGAACTCCTTTCTTCAATAATAATTCTTGTATGAAATTAGTCTTTACATCACGATTCAGTGCACCATAATCAAGATAGATTCTTACTCTCGTTGGCAAAAGAGGAATCTGCTCCATTGTTTTTGAAGGCTTGCTTAACCCTAGAGTTCGCCTAGCAGGTTCTATCTTACGTACAAATCCATACAAATCTGAACTATAGCATGATTTATCTGAGTTGTTGATACATTTTACATAATAGTCTTCTATTTGGTTGGCTACGATGGTAGTAGCAAGAGTTGCTCCCATTGCTACCAAACAATTGATTAGCAATAAGCCATAAATACCCTTCCTCAACATATTCATTCTTCTATTTACAACTGAACTTTCAGTAGCAAACAACAAGAACAAAGGAACCAGATAAATATAGCTTACATAGCGATAAAACCATCCACCAGGAACCAACAACTGAGTAGCCAAAAACGCAATCGATAGCCCTATATACCATTTTCCTTTTCGTGTTTTATAAGTTTTTGACAACACATAAAGTATGATTGCTAAAATCAGCACATCAAGCCATAACAATCCTGCTCCGCCTAATTTCGCATCTACCGATCCACATGCAGTCAGGTTTTTCAATGGGTATCCACCATAAGGGAATTGATAGTTTTGACTTTGCGAACCTGTAGTTGGGCGAGAAAAATCAGCAACAAGAATCTTTTCTACACTATTATAATGTTTAAAAGACTCAGGCTCAACAATAGACATAATATCAACATTACTATGCCCCCCCATAAGAGGATAAAATGGAGTTTGATGGTCTACAGTATTAGTAATGTAAGGATTGAAAGAGAAGGTTAAGACCGACACTATAACCCCAACTATACCATATACGAAAATATAACCTACAATGCTTCGCAGTCCTTGTCTCCAAAAATATGCCATGAATCCCAAGTACAACAAGCCAAACCACAACAGCATATTGAACTTCACTGAAACAGCTATGGCTAAAAGACAGATAAAGACTATCAAGAATTTAACTTTATCCTCCTTATAAAGAACCATTGAACATAAGGCGATGACAACTATCGAATAGAGATTAAAATCTATATAAAAACTCAATAACTGATTCCAAATGATAGGAGGAAAAGCAACAATGAATGCAGCCAACCACAATTTACGCTTAGACCAGCCCTCAAACATCTTCTCCAAAGCCATAAGAGAAAAGAAGAAGGAAGAGATTGGCAAGAAGAAATTACCTAATTTTCCTATCTCCATATTTCCAGTAAATGCAACAATTGTAGCACAGATAGTTTCTTGCCCCTTAGCATAGTGGTCAATCCAAATATGGGAGGTGTCATTGATAACTCTAGCTGAATGGTGATCATATATAGGATTCCAGCCATGGCTCAACAGATAGATACCAGGTTGATGATACCAATTACTATCAAAAGCAGGGTCGTGAACAAAATAACACAAAGCGCCTACGGCAACTAAGCAGACTAAGCAATAGGCGATAGACTGATACAGTATTTTCTGTTTACTAATGATTCTATTTGTCATAAACAACGTAAACACTAGGGCTAATGGAAATGTAAATCTACAAATGCTAGTCCCTATACACCAAGTTAATCCACTAACTAAAAGCAGAACAACCGGAAGTATTAATAGAGCAAACGCCCAATAATTAATATGATTCTGTTTCATTCTATTTATTACTTTAACCGTTTCAATAAACAATGATCTTCATCAAAAAATAATAACTCAAAAGAACTTCTTCCTAAAATATACGATAAGCATAAAGATCTTTTTATTTATTCATTCATTATATTAACGAATTCTGCTTCCCATTGCTTTACAATCGTATCTAGAGAGAAACTCTTACTTTTTTCTATAGCAGCATTAGCCATCAAACAAAGCTTATCCTGATTGTTCATGACAACAGCCATTTTATTAGCCATGGCCTCTGCATCGAAACCAATATCTGATTTTGTCAAAATTACTCCGTCTTTACCATCTTCAATAATATCATCTACTGCCGAGAAGCTTTGATATACAAAAGGAACGACACCAAAACTCATACTTTCAGCAAGCACCAAAGGAAAACCTTCAAACTCAGAAGTAAGCATCAGAAGAGAAGCTCGTTTATAATAAGGTACAGGTTTTTGGAAGCCTTCAAAATTAACACGTTTCAACCCTAAAGCTTTCGCGTGATTCACCAAATTATCTCTATCCTCACCGTCACCAACTATAGTCAAAGACCAATCGGGGAAACAATCTTCCAGATAATTCCAAGTATCAATTACTCTATATGCCCGTTTAACAACTGACTCTAATCTACCCACATAGATAATTTCTTTCTTTTTATCTGCCAGAGAAAAAGGTTCATTATCCACAGTTACAGGATTTGTTTGCACCACGAGTTTTGAGGGATTCTTGATACCTGTAAATTCCTTAAACAAATCAACAAAACTAGGAGAAAGGACCTCATAAGCATCGCTATGATTATAAACATATCGCATGCTTGTGCTTGTAATGAACCTAAAGCATTTCAACTTAAGTTTCAACAAGGACTTGCGAAATGCAGACTGAGTTCTTTGAATATCCAAATTGACAGAAGCGATGCGACCATTTGTGTTTACTTGTGAATGATAAACAGATATAACTTTTACATCCATCCCCTTACGTGCCTTATTGACTACACGGATAGGTAGAAAAGGTAGTCCCCACTGATTAACTACGATTTGAATCTTCTGTTCAATCAAAATTTTACGAATAAGTTCAACATTATCCTTGGAATTTTTATAGCCATATCCGATATGTAATTTGATGTCTTTCGGAAGTCTTTTCTTCAAAACTTGATCTTTTTCAAAGAAAGCAAAAATCGAAACCTGATGACCTCTAGCTATTAGAGCTTTTGCTAAAGCCATAGTTACAACTTCAACTCCACCTACACCAAATGATTTTGTATAAAAAAGAATATTCATAAATTATAAAGCGAACCAATATCTATAAATTTGTTTATAATCTACGTCATGACCTCTATCTCGAATTTTTCTGGCAGGATTTCCCCCAACAATAGTCCAAGGCTCCACATCTTTAGTTACAACACTACCAGCCAAGACAATGGCACCTTCACCTATTGTCACTCCTGGCATCACCAAGGCATTAGAGAAGATAAAGACATCATCCCCAATATGCACAGGCGCACCTTTCGTAGAAAACTTCGGGTCATTCAAATCATGACCTAACGTATAAATCTTAGTATTATGGGCAATACCGACATTGTTTCCGATATAGATACCCCGGCGATTATCAAGGTAACAACCAAAATTAATGACAGTATTCTGTCCCACACTCATCTTACCAACATGAAAGAACTTGCATCCTCGATGGATACAAGACTTGCCCCCCCATATCCGTATTCCGAACAAACGCAGATACCAATTTCTGAGAGGATTCGGTATCAATAGATAAGATACATTAAGAAATTCCACCAATAGGAATTTACATTGAAGAAGTATTGCTTTCATTATTATCTTTTTAAAAGGGCTACTCAGCTTGCCCAGAAAAGTAGCTCAAAAAATAAAAGGATCAAGCCTTTCGCCCCAAAATTATTATTCTGCAAATATCTTACGAAATTTTTCTTCTGAATTTGCATTATACGTAGTCTCTATCCTTCCCAACGTCACCGCTTTTTCCATCGTAGCAGCTAGCTCTTCTACATTTTCCTTAGATGCCAAATAACCTGTTCTTCCTTCAGAAACAATTCTTTCAATAACAGGAATACACTTAAATGCAGCAACTGGAGTGCCTAAATATAAAGCTTCTATCATAACATTAGGCAAACCTTCATTACGAGAAGACAAAACAAAGCAATCAGCATTTTTCATATATATATAAGGATTGCTTTTAAAACCAGTAAACTCCACAGAACCTTGAAGTTCGTTATGTTTTACAAAGTTTTGCAATTCTTGGCAAACAGGATTATCCTCATTATAGTCTCCAACTATGTACAGTTTAGAATTATTTATATTTCTTTTCACAATACAGAAAGCTTTCAGCAATAAATCAAATCCTTTATCTCGATGAAATCTTCCAACGGCAACAAATCTCGCATTAACATCATCTTCTCCAAAAGGACTTTTCTCAGCCAAGCACTTATTAATATATTGCTTATCAATTGCATTAGGAACCGTATGAACTAGCTTTTTTGAAAGGTGTAAACCTTTTATTAATCCATCTCTCATTTCATCAGTTTGAGCAATGATATAATCTGCAAATGGGTAAGTAAGAGCCAGTCTTAATTTCTGAGTAAAACTTTGAGTATAGAGATAATTCTCATTTCTAAGAATCACTTTACATTTCAAAAAAAATGATGCAATTATCAGACGCCAATTTACAGGCATTCCTGCTCCATAAACCACATCAGGCTTTTCTCTCTTTATCACGTTACGCATATTACTTATCAAATTATGCGTAAATTTCGGCTCCTTATGAAAAGTCCATACTCTATTATCAGGTAAAAACTTTTCCAACTGATTATTTGGACCAAATATATGATAAGAAACTTTAAACTGTTCATCACTCAAGCATTTTGAAATAACGATAGCCTGACGTTCTGCACCTCCACAACCAGAAGGGATAAAAAAGATTACTTTTTGTCTCATAACACGAATTTCAGAATTAGTATAAACAAGTATAGCTTGAAAAAATGCTTAAAAAACAATGTATGTTTAATATCAATCTATATCTCAACATTTAGGCTACACTAATGACCCATTTTGATATATACTTAGGAAAACTAATAAGGTTATTCCTTTAACTGTATAAAAAATAGCCTTATATTTTTGCAATTCAATCGAAAAATATAAACAAGCTAACTAATACGATTACCGCAAAATTAAGTATAAATAGGTTGTCGCAATACAAAATCATTCATTTTCGAATATTTAGATTTCGACAATTTATTTTTGACAAAATTTTGAGGTGAAAACGCATATCCACATAGCAATAACATGAGGAAACTACGATAATCAGAATACAACCCATTTGTTGATGACATTATAACTAGTATGCCAAGCACTAAGATAAGCTTGGTCAACAAATTATACGCCGTGAAAACCGACTTTATCACGAAGAAATAAGCCAAAACGAACATTATAACAACAATAATACCAAAATGAAAAATATAGTTAAGCCAAAAATTCTCTATGACCTTAACTCCAATTGCAATCTGCAAATTCTGAAAATCATGATATGACATTCCTGCGAGGAAATCCTTATAATTGAGGGTTCTTGCATAGTCAAATAGTTGTAATCTCACGTCTATGCTACCACCGTCTGTTTTATCCGTCATCATCAACCTGCTACCCATATTGGTATTGAAAACTAGCAACGATACAACTACCATAATGAGAAACATAGAACCTATCAGTAATCTCTTCTGTTTGGTAGAAAAGCTATGAAAGTTAATAATCGAATATAGTATAAATATTGCCGCATTCATGAAGAAAGAAGTTCTTGAATTATAAGCCAAAATTGCAATTGTCCCCAAGAAGAATAATTTATACTTCTTATTTATACTTGAAAAAAGTAGGAATCCATTTATAATGCAAGTTATCTCGGCATTTGCCAATGGTCCTCCCAACAAAGCTACGGAACGAAAAACAGAATCTTCATATGATATAAATCCTTCTGTATAACCGCCTTCATACCAACCAATGATATGTGATTTCATTATAAACTCCAAAATTGCTATACAACAATTAACAACAAACACATTTATTATTACTTTTCTGATTTCATACTGTGTCACCCTTATTTGCTTAAACAAAAACAACAACAGAGCAGGAAATAAAAGATTCATTAAAGTCAAAAAAGAATCGGCCATAATTCCTCTATAAAAGCGCATTAATGCAGTTAATACTACACACAACGCTACTATAGCAAAAGAAGAATGAAAGAAAACTTTTAGCCTTCCTTTCACAATAATGTATAATAAAGAATAGGTAAGCAAAAAATAGGTAACTAGCTTTGGATCTATACCAATCCGTTGCCCTATGTTTGTTGTCAAAACATATATGAACACAAATAAAAATGTAAATAATCTCATAATTTTACTTTATTATAAAGAGCGTTGATTGTAGCCAACACCTTGTTTATATCAAAGTCGTAAATAGACTTGACATTATCATGTCTCACACTAGAGTCAAGTAATAACGAAGCCCATTTCTCAGAAGGATCGTTAATTGACAATTTAAAACAATTGTCATTACAAATTACTTCTTCTGGTACTGTATCAGAAGCAACACATCTCACTCCATGAACTTGAGCCTCTACAAGAACAAGGGAAAAGCTTTCTTGGTATGAAGGGAGGGCAAAAGCATCAAAGCAACTCATTAGAGCTGTCGCATCCGGACGTACCCCCATAAATTTAACACTATCCGATAAGTGTTTCTTGGCAATTTCCTTCATCACTCTATCTCTTTCTTGAGCTGTACCATCGCCTACTAAGAGGAGAATTGAATTGGGGCGCATTTTATGCAAACAGTCAAAAATATCTATCAGTTTCTCATGATTTTTTACTATGTGAAATCTACCAACATGTCCCAAGATGAAAGTATCTTTATCTATACCCAGTTCACGAGCTAGTTGGATTTTATTAAAAATCTTTGACTTGATACTTGCCATATCCAACCCATTAGGTATGACATGTACATCTGCAGATGGACAAAAATTTAAGACATCCATCTTGGCTCTCTCAGATAAGACAATTGTGTGCATACCATCCTTCATCATTTTATGGAGTTTATGCTTTCCTGATTCTGAAAAAGGGCTTAAATATCTATTAAAATCAGAATGTATAGTAAGAAACACCTTATCCATACCAAATTCATCCAAATTCAATTGTTCAGAAAACATTTGCAAGTGAATAATATCTGGTTTTACTTCATTTATTATGCGAGGAATCCTATAAGCGGTAATTCTGTGTCCTATCAAGCGATTAATAAGTTTGAACAACAAATTGTTTCCGCCATAAAGAACAGAATAAATAGGAACATGCTCATCAACCAATCTCTGATAAAGAAAGGTTGGATAATGTATCAGTTCCATTAAGCTCACATCTTGTCCATTTTCTTTCATTCGAGAAAGATAATTAGCAGCAACAACCTCAGCACCGCCCATTGCAAGACCATAATTAACAAATAATATTTTCATCGTTTTTTTAGACTTTTTGAAGGTACACCTCCATATATATCGTTCGCAGGAACATCTTGAGTGACAACTGCTCCTGCACCTATAATAGCATTGTCGCCAATCGAAACAGGAGCTAGTATAGTAGCTCCGGTTCCTATATAAACATTATTTCCGATAATAGCACGTGTTTGCATACCAGGATGCTTCTTACCGACAAGAACCATTGGAAGTACCGTGCAATTTTCGCCAAGCGTATGTTCCATGATATGTCGAAATCCAGGATGTATCAAGTGCAATCCCTTTCCTGCACAATTAACACCAATGTAAAGAGAATATTTCAATTGAGTACGGCGATAGAAGAATCGCCACCAATGTTTTTTGAGAAAATCGATTACAGACAATTTGCCCACTTGTGCCTTGTTATAATAGTACTCATAGTGTCGTAAACATATTATCAGTTTTACAATTGGATAAAACTCACTACCTTTCAACCATAAGACAAAGAGATTACGATGTCTTATGAAATTTAAGTCTGCATCTATATACTCTTTTATATCTGTCTTCTTTAAAATCATATCATCTCAACTTTGATAAATAACCCAGGAATTTAACCATTCGTGGAAAACGATATCGATGACCATCAACAACTATCAAGCCATTTTTCATGTTGAACGTATGATATCCCAAACTATAATCTGGATTATCAGAATGGAATGAAGTAATGGTTTCAAACACAAAAGTTTTTCCTTCTTTATTAACCTTTTGAATCTCTATACCATTTCCATAACACTTATTGCAATCCTGAGCAGGACGATACATCTGTTCATCAATGTAGAAGGCATCACCTGCATTACGTGCTACATTACTTTGAAAACTAACACTAGCTATAGACTTTGCATCCATAAGCATCGTTTTACCATTAAAAGGATAGATCTGCAGTTTATTTCCATTTGGATTTGGCAATTGGGTACTGAAAATATAATCTTCACCTGACGTGAATGGTACAATTGTTGCATCAGTCAATGGCAGTTTAGCTACTTCATGAATTTTTTCCAAACAAATAGTTTGAGGGTTATATTTGTAAATGCTTATGCCGCCAGATTTCGAATTCTCTGGCATTACATAAACTTCTCCGTCTTTTTGGTAGATAACGGGAAACGAAAGATGAGTTGGCAACTCAAGAATAATCTTCATTTCTTGGAGAACATAGTCAGGACGACTTACAACAAGTCTGGCTATTCTACCTTTACGGAGCTTATAACAAAACTCTTCAACTAACACAACTATTTGTTTATCTGTCACCTCCAATAGATAAGGATCAGCAAACCATCTATCAGTATAGCTGTGCTTCATCCAATGGATATTTAATTTATCAGACTTAATAACATCAGCAATATCATCTGTTATAAAGCCCAGATTCCACATATCTGAACGTAGAATCATTCTATCTTTCTTTGAAAATATATTCAACATAACGTTCTTATTATTTTATTCATAAGTCTTCTCCAAAAATAAGTAAAAAATGGCTTTGGGTCTTTTGAGTTTATCAACATATATGACTTACACTGCCAAAATTCCTTAATCCACGAGAGGAAGGAAACTTCACCATGGAAAACATTCATAATGTCAACATATTCAGGCATAGAATATATCTCTTTATGGAATTCGACAGGATTTTCAACCCTTCCTTGAGTATTCCATACATACCAGATATAGGGCAAATTGACACCAGCCTTGGTGACACAATAGGCATTGCCGTCATTACGCATATTGATTTCCATGAAATAGTCTTTTCCTTGCTTATCCCTAACAAATTCAATACTGAATAAACCTGAATAACGAGCTGCACTCAAGAACTTTACCGAATTTTCATATTCTGCCGAGAACAATTCCTTTGGCAGATATTTCAGATAACCTGTATTCGTATTCTCTGGCTGGCGAATCATATTTGTCGCACCAGGGATAATCACAATTCTACCTCCATCAAGCGAGCAGCCTATCAACTGATATTCAATCTCCTTATCTATATAATGCTGTACCTGAACAGGATTATTCTCCATCTTCATAGCATTTTGCAACTCTGAATAGTTACGGCAGATGTGAATATCAGCTTTTGACCCCTCTATGCTCTTCAAAGGTTTGAGAATAACAGGAAACACATCACTTTCAGGAGTAATCTGGGAAAACTCATAAGTGTTTGGTATCAATAATCCTTGCTGCTTAGCAAACTCAGCCATCGTTTGCTTATTCATCATCTTATTGACTTCACCTTGACAAGAGATTCCTGGCAAATAATATTTACTGGAAAGTTGATTGTAGTGGGCATCCAAAAGACTAGACGCAAAGTCAGAACATGGAATTACCACTATTTTAGAAAGACTAAGAAAATCGCTCGGAATACGCTCAATAAGTACATTAAAGACTTGATCGCAAACCACCTTATACACTTTCTTTACATATCTTGAAGCTTCAACAAATGTTTGATGCTTATCAGTATTATCGTGCAATAAAAGAATAGTTTTTACTCCTTTCTCACCTAATCCACGAATAACACCGAGGGTATTGTGGTGTACTCCCCCTATAACCACTGCCAGCTTTTCTATTTCATTATTATTCATACTTGTCACGTTTTAATTTATTTTTTAGTACTTTAATTAACAATCCTCGATACATAGGATATAGCAAAATAGTCACACCTATAATAATCGACATATTCCCTACAATGCAAACCAGCAACTTTCTCCATGTCCCAGTATATTCGCCCAGCGAAAATTCCAAGACAATTAAAGAAAAAACGACTATGGCGAAAGGCTTAATGGTATTTAGCAGATACTTTTTCATGTCAAGATCCTTAATCAATTTCTGCAAGATATAAGAGTTGACCAAAGTCTGAGATATGATACATATCAGCATCGCATAATAAGCGAACTTTGCATCCTTACCCAAAAGAAAGAAAACATACGTAAGTGCCAAGCAAGCCAAGTTTAGATTACCTGCAATGAAGCTAAAACGTTTTACTTTGCCTGTTGCAAAAATACCATCTTGAACAATTTGGGTTACGACAGATAATGCATTGCACACCAATAGTATTTTGCAGAATATTACAGCATAAGGTGGAACGTTTTTAAGCCAAAGTTCCATTATAAAATCCATATTAATAAACAATGGCACAAATATTAGCCCTATGAATAATATCAGAATTTCGCATTCACTAAACATCAGTTTGGACATTCGTGGGATATTTCCTACGGAATATTCCTTAATAATCTGAGGCCTAAATGCAGACAATACATTATTCATAAATGTTGATATGATACCACTAGCTTGCGTCGCTACTCCACCTGCTGCATTGAAAGCTACGCCAAAGTATTTGTTTATCAAGATATTGATACCCTGCTGTCGGACAGCAAATGTACCATTGCCATAGAGATCACAAGCGGCAAAAATCGTCATTTCCTTAACTATTTGCTTATGATAGCGATTGGCATAAGAGAAACCTTCCAATTTACTGAAGCAATATACAACATACATCAACGCTATAAGCACAGATACTATAAAAAGCAAACCTCCATAAGCAATCAGACGATTAGAAAAACATGCCAAGCAAAAGACTATAACACATTTCAAAACAACATTAACAATCTCTATCACGGCAAAAACATCCATTTTCTCATAGGAAATCACACTCGCATTAAATGGTACTTGTAAGATAGCAACAACAGAAGCAAAAAGAGAAAATTGATATACCCAATTTGCGGCATACATTGATTCTGTAGGTATATTTAATTGTGAGTTTACGAACCAAAGGCCTACAGATTCTCCGATTAATAATATGAAAAGGGCAATTATTGCATGTACTTGTATAGCAGAACTAATAGTAGCTTTTAACTCAAGTACATCATTTTTTCCTAAACAGAACGTAATGAATCGTGATGTCGCCCCACTCATTGCAGTATTCACAAACATCATAAGTGAAACTATACCTCCAACAACATTATATACGCCAAAATCTTCAACGCCTAAATATTCTAACAACAATCTAGATGTATAAAGATTGATACAAACTGCAAAGAGCATTCGAATATACAAATAAATTGTATTCTTTGCTAACCGTTTATTTTTGTTACTTTCCATCCCATTATTTGAAAAGATTCAAGACGTTCTCTATTACAGGAGCCATGTCATAGTACTTGTATTCAGCAAGGCGACCACCGAAGATGACATTCTCCTCCTTATCAGCTAAAGCCTTGTACTGGGCATATAGCTCAGAGTTCTGCTTGTCATTCACTGGATAGTATGGTTCCATTCCATCCTTCCATTCTGTAGAAAACTCTTTTGAGATAACAGTCTTTGGAGTTTCATATACCTCTAGACCAAACATCTCAAAATGCTTATGCTCAATAATACGAGTGTAAGGTACATCACGCTCAGTATAATTTACTACCGCATTACCCTGATAGTTAGGCTTGTCTATAACCTCTGTTTCAAAGCGTACTGTACGATAGTTAAGTTTACCTAACTGATAATTATAGAATTCATCTATCTTACCAGTGAAAACTATCTTGTCGGCAATACTTTCCCAATATTCACGGTTTTCAAAGAAATCTACATTCGTTTTCGTTTCTACTCCTTCAAGTAAGCCATCAATGAGTTTGTTATAACCACCAACAGGGATACCCTGGTACTTATCATTAAAGTAGTTATTATCGAAGATGAGACGAACTGGCAAACGCTTGATAATGAAAGCAGGAAGTTCTGTACATTTTCTTCCCCACTGCTTCTCAGTATATCCCTTGATAAGCTTTTCGTAAATATCTTTTCCTATCAATACCTGAGCTTGTTCCTCCAAGTTACGAGGTTCTGTTACGCCATCAGCTTTCATGCGAGCTACGGCTTCCGCTTTCTGCTCATCAATTTTAGCCTGTGCTTCCTCAGGCTTGGTTACTCCCCACATCTGATAGAAGGTATTCATATTGAAAGGCAGATTATAAAGTTTACCTTTGTAGTTTGCTACTGGTGAATTGGTATAGCGGTTAAACTCAACGATAGAGTTTACAAAGTCCCACACTTTCTTCTTTGAGGTATGGAAAATATGTGCACCATACTTATGTACATTAATACCTTCGATATTCTCACAATAGATGTTGCCCCCCAAGTGAGAACGCTTATCAATAACTAAGCACTTCTTACCTTGCTTACGAGCGAGATTAGCAAATGTAGCCCCGAACAAACCGGAACCTACTATTAAATAATCGTATTTATTCATCTTAATAACCTTTTCTTTCTATATCTTTTCTATTTAAAACTAATGAACAGAAAGGAAATAATGGAAGAGATTTCGTTGTACCAAACTCCTCTATTATCATGCGCTATTACTTTTTTACTCACAATCCATTACATTTTAAGTATCCCCATAATCATTATGTCTTAAATAAATCATTGAAAAAATCTAATTCTCTAATGAATGTATTAAATCATACTTATTATTTCTCTATCTGCGATACTATATGTTTTGCAAAATCCATTCTTCCTTCAGCAGTAAAGAAATACTTATAATATTCTTGACCTCGTTTAGCTATGTCCAAGTATTGTTTAGAAGAAGCTTTTGCTATTTTTTCTTTAAAATCGGAAAAATCCCACTTAAGAGGAACATATGTTACATATGGCTGATAAGCATCAGGATAAGTCTCACAATGACTCATATCTTGCTTTATCATGCAAGCACCATATACGAAAGTTTCAAAATCTCGTCCGCAGATCTCTCCCCAGCCAAAAGGAGAAAGTATGGCTTTAGCATTTTGACCTTCTTTTATAAATTCAGACTTTGGAATACGCTTTGAAATGTCAGACATAACCACTTGATTTTTCATCTCCAAAAGAAGCTCTTTACTTCGTGTTCGTGGATAGCCAGCTATTGGACTGTATCCAGAACCTCTATATTGAATATCTAGTTGACGATTAGTCAGAGGAGAGGTGAATTTCGGCTTTATTACAAAAGGAAGTAAATGCTTCCAGCCTCTTGCATATAAATCACCTATACCCACATTCCATGCCACGCGTAATTTATGCAAATATTGCTTTTCTGTAGGTTCATAATAGCGCTTAGTTATCGTATCATCCTCCACATGAAGCAAATCATGATAATATTCGCAGAAAGTACGTGCTCCATAAACATCACGGCAGTAGTCTTCTCGATTTTTAAGCAACTGCTTTTTGAAATACAAATCAACATAAGGCATTACATCAAACATACATGTCCCAGTGCTATCGGCAGTATCAAGCCAAATGAGCATATTGCAATTTGCTTTTATCTTTTGCAAAATCTCAGCTCTTTTTTCCTTTGACATCTGACATAAATCTGATGTCGAATGATGGAAAGCCATCATCACAATATCATACTTATGTGTCATTGCCATTTTTAACGATTTATTTTCTTGTAACTTCTGATGCTTTCGCAACACAGGAAAATAGTCAAATGGAAAATAATCTAAAAGACTTTGATATTCTATCTTGTACCCAAGTTTTTTAAACTCATTTTTTGCAGAAATCATCGGTTTTAACCAAGTATGCAAATAGGCACAACGCTCATAAACAATAGTAATTTTTCTCATTTTAGCCAACTTTTTACATTTTGAAATATTCTTTATACCACTCAGCAAAAACTCTCAATCCCTCTCTCAAAGGAGTAGCAGGCTTATACCCGAAGTCTTGCTCCAACGGTGTGGTATCGGCATAGGTAACTGGCACATCACCTGGCTGCATAGGAACCAGCTCCTTATGTGCCTCGAAATCATAATCTTCAGGCAACACTCCGGCACGGATCAACTCCTCCTGCAGGATACTTACAAACTCTAGCAGGTTCTCAGGATGCGAGTTGCCGATATTATATACCTTATATGGAGGGATAGGCAAACCGTCCTCACCATTCTGCTTCTCTGGAGCATGCTGCATCACTCTCACAATACCCTCCACAATGTCATCTACGTAAGTGAAGTCACGCTTACAGTTACCATAATTAAAAATCTTGATGGTATCACCCTTTACCAGTTTATTGGTAAATCCGAAGTAAGCCATGTCCGGTCTTCCAGCTGGACCATACACGGTGAAGAATCTCAATCCCGTACTTGGAATATTATAGAGCTTAGAATAGGCATGCGCCATCAGCTCGTTACTCTTCTTCGTAGCAGCATACAGACTTACAGGATTATCTACTTTATCATCAGTAGAATAAGGAACTTTTTTATTACTACCATAAACGGAAGAAGAAGAAGCATAAACCAGATGCTCTACCTCGTGATGGCGGCAAGCCTCCAGGATGTTATAGAAGCCAATAAGGTTGCTCTGGATATAAGCATCTGGATTGGTAATGCTATAACGTACTCCTGCCTGAGCTGCGAGATTTACAACCACAGAAATCTGGTTGTCCGAGAAGATTTTCTCGATAATCTCCTTATTGGCAATAGAGTCATGAACAAACGTCCAGTCTTTATTCAAAGCCTCGATTTCTTTCAGACGTTCATATTTGATATTCACATCATAGTAATCTGTAATACTATCAATACCAATTATCTTGATGTTCTCCACATCATTAAACAAACGCTTTACAAGATTACTGCCAATAAATCCAGCAGCACCTGTAACAAGAATTGTCTTGCCAGTTAAATCTATATTATAACTTACCATAATCTTAATCTCTTCTAAAAATATCTCTAGTATATACCTTCTCCTTTACATCATCCAGGCAGGCATCATAGCGGTTGGCGATAATTGCCTGGCTCTGCTCCTTGAAAGCACCCATATCATTTACAACCTTGCTACCGAAGAATGTGCTACCATCTTCCAATGTTGGCTCATAGATGACTACCTCAGCACCCTTTGCCTTGATACGCTTCATGATACCTTGGATGGCTGACTGGCGGAAATTATCACTGTTTGATTTCATGGTCAAGCGATAGACACCAATCACACAGCTGTGCTCCTTGCTGGCATCGAAAGTACTATTCTCGTTATAATAGCCTGCCTTCTGGAGTACGGCATCAGCGATATAGTCCTTACGGGTGCGGTTGCTCTCTACGATTGCCTCTATCAGGTTCTCAGGAACATCGGCATAGTTTGCTAAGAGCTGCTTGGTATCCTTTGGCAAGCAATAACCACCATAGCCAAAACTTGGATTGTTGTAATGGGTGCCGATGCGTGGGTCAAGACCTACACCATCGATGATTGCCTTGGTATCGAGTCCCTTTACCTCTGCGTATGTATCCAACTCATTGAAGTAGCTTACTCGGAGTGCCAGATAGGTATTGGCGAAGAGCTTAACAGCCTCAGCTTCCTTCATACCCATAAACAAACAAGGGATTCCCTTGTTTTCTAATGTTGAATGTTGAGTGTTAAGTGTTGAATTGCCTACGGACTGTGATGCGATAGCACCTTCAACAAGAAGTTGAGAGAAGGTCTTGGCAGCCTCTTTCATCATCTCAACATTGGTTACAGACTTGATTGCCTCATTCTCCTCCTCGAACTCTGGGCGATCGATAATCTTTGGATAGCCTACGATGATACGGCTTGGGTAAAGGTTATCATAGAGTGCCTTGCTCTCACGAAGGAATTCAGGAGAGAAAAGAAGGTTGAACTTCTTCACGCCCTTCTTGGCATACTTCAAGTAGAGGCTACGGGTATAACCGACAGGGATGGTGCTCTTAATGACCATCACTGCATCTGGGTTTACCTCCAGAACCAGGTCGATGACTTCTTCTACATGGGTTGTATCGAAGTAGTTCTTCACTGGGTCGTAGTTGGTTGGTGCTGCAATCACTACGAAGTCTGAATCCTTATAGGCTGATTTGCCATCAAGGGTTGCCACAAGGTTTAATGGCTTTTCAGCCAAATACTTTTCGATGTAATCGTCCTGGATTGGAGAAATCTTATTATTGAGTTTCTCCACCTTTTCTGGGATTACATCAACTGCTGTTACATGATGGTGCTGAGACAATAGCGTTGCTATGCTCAGACCGACGTAGCCGGTACCGGCTACTGCTACTGTTATATTCTTAAAATCATTCATCATGAAATTATTTTTTCTTAGTTATAATATTATTCCGAAGTCTTCCACCCCCAAAGCATTCTATAAGACTCGGCTCGTGTATAGCGCCACAACCATCATAAATAGCATTCGGAAGTAAAGAAGTAACGTATTCTTCGCTATTCGCTTGTTGTTATCGGATGTTTGAATAGGCATATTTATTTTCGTCTTCTATAGGATGTTTTATTCTTCAGTCCCAAATAGTATTTATACAATAAAGCAAAATGAAAATTGCGATATACATTATTGCCTATTCTTACAAATACTTCATGAATAATTCCATTAACAACCAATAAAGAAATGATACTATCACGGTCTTTGTTCTCTTTCAACTTTCCTTCTTTTAGAATTAAATCCAAGAGAGTAAACATATCCTTTTGGCTCAATTGTTCCCTTTTAAGATAAGATGGTGCTTTCTCTCGTATATAGTCAAATATAGGAACCAAATCCTCATTGCCTTTTTCGCTTGACAAATCGCGGAAATGATGCTCCACTGCATTTGCTCTTGTTTTACCAAATGTATAATAATACTGGGGTAAAATAGGACAATCTGTATTATCTTCCTTCAAAGCATGCTCCAATGCTTCAGATATTAAGTCGATAAATGGTCGCAAACTAATTGTTTCGTTTGCATTTTTGAGATTCTTGAAAAACCAATCATAACTTTCCCCAAAACGAGGAGAATTATTCGTATCTGCATATCTTCCAAAGAATGTTGCGCACAAATGACGTAAGACGTAATCATCCAATGGTGGTTGACGATTCAAATCATTGATTGTCTTAACAACTTTATTGATATAAAAGTTAGGATAGAATTGATAAAGTTTCATTATCTCAAAGAATTCATCCCATGAATTTGACAGAATCAACTTGAAAAAATATGCAAACAATTCTTCGCAAGTCCACTCGATAGAAATTGTTCTATTTGAAAGTTCATTTTTATTATTCAAGTTGGATATTTTTTCATACAAATCACTACGTAAGAACAACTTTGGTGATATTGAATCATACTTCATACGTCTGCATAGGTTAATCAATGGAGAGATTCTCTCGGACCACATATGTGGCTTGACTATGCCATCTAATTCGTCAAAGATAATAATTATCTTACTATTTTTATCTCGCAGATAAGAATTCAGTTGCTGCATATCAGATTCAATTGCAATCATCTTTTCATCTGAAGCAATAGTCTCTTTGAAACGTGAAGCGGTTGCTATATCATCAAATATAGGAAGTACTTTTAATGAAGACTTATACCCATAAGGAGAGTCTAACATGATAGCGTTCCATATATAAGCTGTCCAAAATCTTTCAAAAAAATAGTCATTCGTACCTTCAATATTATCAAACTTAACAGTGTCTATACGTCTGTTATTATCCCCTATTATGTGGATAAATTTGCAGTTTAGAGATGTTTTATTGGCTCTCTGCTGTAAAGAATTGACGATTTTCTCCTCTCGAAGTGAACGATAAATATAACTTTTGCCAGTTCCTTTGTTTCCCAAAACCAATATCTTGTCCGGATTAAACAAATCTTCCATACAACTTCTGAAGAAGTACCTTCCCAACTCTAATTCTCGATTATAATCTGTGATGTCTTCAGCATAGAGAAGTGGCATTCTTTCCTGTAAATTAGAAAGGATTATTTTCTTAAGTTTTCCTTTTTCAGTATCAGGTATTTTAGAATTTACATTTTCTTCTACTACAGTAACTTTTCCATGTGATACAACTTCAGGTATTACATCATTCCGAGTTTGCAACGTAACGTGTTTAGAATCTTCCAAGGCATTATTTATCGCTTCAAACAAAGTATTGTATTCTGGAAAATTTCTTTCGGTCATCATATCAACGAAGTCACGAAAATCCTCATCCGGAGTTCCCAATGCTGCTAACACTTCATTATATGTGATACAATATCTATCTAAAGTTAACTCTTTGGAATCAGACTCATTATCATATTCTGCAGACAAATGATTAAGGTAGAAATCTATGTTTTTGTTGAAAGATTCAAACTTGCCTCTTTTTCCTTGAGCTGGAACAATAGAGTTTACAACCATTATTCTTGGTGAATTTTCATTTTTCAAAGAATCTAAGAAGAAATGAAGACCAGGAATTGTCTGGGTAGAATTTCCAAAGAAACCTACAACCAAATCAGACAATCGGAAAGCCGAAATGCCAAATACATCATTAAAGCCAGTTCTTGAATCAATAAAAATTGCATCTGGACCTAATTGGTCATTTATTCGCTTTATTAATATCTCAAACTGATTAACCAATGTATCAGGGCTGAAGAAATCCAATCTTGTCAATCCATTCAAATAGTGTTCCAGATTGGTATGAAAAAGATTTCCTATACTTTCTTCATCTTCAAGATTACCAGCTGGAAAAACATAGATTTCCCCTTCTCCAGAATACTGCTTTGAAACCTCCCAACAATAATTGGTTACCGATTTATCTTCTTCATTATCATCCATAAAATACTCTATAAGTCCATTAGAATAGATTGGAGAACATGGATCTTTGAGAAAAAAGTTTGTAAAACCTGGAGCTTCAAAATCACAATCAAGAATAACTATTTTCTTCTTATGATTTATTGCTAAAAATGATGCACAAGAAGCCAGCGTTGTAGAACGTCCAACACCTCCTTTATAACTATAAAAAGTCACAACAGGAATGTCATTGTTCTTTTTCTTGACTGGATTCAGCAAGTTCGACAGATGCCTTCTTGTTGAATCTATGTTTACCTTTTCTTTAGATTCAAATATAAATGACTCCAAGAAGTCATCTGAATTTGCTTCATCTGCGGTAAAACAACTCAAGTTTACATCATTGTAAGACGAAAAAACATCAATAATTTCATCTTGGGATACACATCCCAAGATAATATAAACATCAACCAGATTATTATAGTTCAATATTATTCGATAATCTGAGATTTTGTCCTGTTTAAGCAAAGAAGCACATTTAGTATATACTTCTTCTACTACATTGAATATATTAATCATGAATAATATTTTATCTTTAATTGATTAAACATTGATTCTATATCAAAAAGATATTTTTTTAAGTCTTCTTCTGAAAAATCTAAATCAATACATGTCTTTGGATTTTGGTATCTTATGACTTCACTCCACCCACAAAACATTTTTCTTTCTTTCGAATCACTTATTTTATTACCTAATAGAGCTACACCAGAATAGTCACAATGTGCATTCGATGTAGCAAAAGACAATTTCCTGGACAAATTATGTGTTTTGAAACCTTTTTCATAATATGGATAACTCTCTATATGTTTGTTCTTCTGCCAATTAAGATTGACAAAAAACGTATAGCTTATCATTGTTTCAATCACATAGCCACTTAGATAATATATGTCCAACTTTAATCGTTCTCTTTTTGCTGTTAGATGCCCTTTGCTATTCATAGAATCCAAAGATTCCATCAAAGTTTTACAGACATCCAAATGGCGTAAAGCTGATTGATAATACTCTTTATATTGCATAAGCACAAATTTTTCTACATTGAAATACTCTTATCAAACTTATGACGAAGGTAACGATGGAGGTAAGCGGTCACTTTAGGTACGTTAAGCCCTAAGATGAATACTTTTTTATTATCTTTTTTAGAAAAATCATTTGAAATTACGCCCAAGCAGTAATAGTAGCCAGCTGCAATCTATGAGCGAGTAAGTCTACCAATTTGTTCTTTACAGAACCCATGAAGGTTCTTGCTCTGTATATCACCATTACAGCGTCCCCACTATTTTACAAGTAGTTACACGTATCTGTTTTCGAAAAAAGTTATTTTATTATCGTTTTGCAGAAGATAAGCTGCACTCGGCAATTTGAAAGCCAGCTTTCATTGCGCTCGTTTGCATTATCTTTTAGGGTGAAGGATTGCCTAAGCGCACTCCTTCACCTCATCAGTTTTTTCAACATAGTAACATGGAAGCATAGCTTATTTAAGAGAATTACTCTTCAGCTCTTTACTGATTACTTTTCCCATGACCTTCTCTATATCGAAGAAAGTCATGGGGTCGTTGTAATCTATCTCAGAAATGGTGTTGTCCATATCATTAACGGCATAGCCTATCCATTCAATGGACTTTTCAAGGTCTTTCATATTAATTCGGGAATAGGTTTCCTCAAAACGGTCGAGAAAGAAGGATACCACATTGGGATGCTTCTTTAAGTATTGGTGAAAGGTCTTGCAGACCTGGGCCTGACCTTTGTAGTTGAGCTTACGAATGTCTTCAAACATCGGCATAGCGCAGGAATAGGACTTGACGGAAGAAACCTTCTTCCCCATCTTCTTGCGAATCTCCTTTGCCTCTGGAATCGTATCATCGTAAACGTCTTGAAACTCCTCTGGGAGCATCGAGAGCATTCGCTCTAAAAATTCTTTATCTGCCATAATAGTGTTATTTTCTAAAATCAACGTATATTAGCGACAGTATGTAAGGAGCTCTTACATACTGAATTTTCGTACGAAGAATGTACTTCATTTTCTGAAATCCGCTTTCTATTTTGTTTCTTCACCCCAAACGGCTACCAGGCGGTCTTTCCAGAGTTTCAGAGGACAGTTCTTGGAGATCTCGGTATAGAGCTTGAGGCTCTTCTCTGTTAACTTGACAATGCCATCTGCTACTGATGGATAATATGGGAGAGCGGCTGGCTTGATTTTGCCATTCCAGTCTACCTTTACATCCATGCCTAAGCCCATCGTCTCCTTACCATTCATCGACATGATGCCTGCTTTCTCGAAATCATCGTTGGTCAGGATTTCTACGAATGTAGGACATGGGCGCTTCATGATACCGTCGAAATGGTCGATTTGGGTTATTGAATCCAAATGGAGGAAGTAATCGCCCCAATCGGCATAAAGGGTTACTTTGGTATCATCTACAATGTACATGTAAACATGAGTGTAGAAGCTTTTCTTACCAGACTGGTAACGGTAAATAACCTCAATGCTATCTTTATGATAGACGAGAGTCTGGGAGCTACCTAAGAAAAAGGTTGCTCCTGGTTTGATTGATAAAAAGGATTTCATGATTTTATACTTTTTTGTTCCTCATTGCAGTATCGCTCTGCACTTGTCGTCACTCGAATGAGGAGTTTATTCTAATGTCCCACAGATCTCACAGATTTACACAGATTTCTTCGTTGCAAGCAACGGTAGACACTATGCCTCACAGCAATAGATATTTCTCTGCACGCGAATTACGTATTTTTTTTCGGAACACGAATTGCACGAATTACACGAATAAGTTGCTTAGTCTCGAAAGATTGTAAGCGGTCACTTTAGGTACGTTAAGCCATAAAATGAAGGTTCTTGCTTTTGTACTCGGTTCGAAACTTACGAACCATTGAGGCATAGTACTTGCCTTCTTCGTTTATATTCATTTTGTCCCAAATTTAAAATTCGGGGCAAAGGTATATATTTTTATTAACGTACGCAAGACGGCCTAAAGTGACTGCTTACGTCAAATATTATTTCTAAATTATCGCAAATTCCAGATTTTCAATCTAGATGGCTGCGAGGAGGCAAAAATATCGGTTTTATATCGTATTATATGCTCCCTGCAGAACGAATGACCTATAGTTGTACGACCATAAGGCTGCGGTTGTACAACTATATAGGCTATGGTTGTACAACTATAGAGTTATGGTTGTACAACTATAAGGGTTTTAGTTGTACAACTGCAGAATTCTGTTTTTTCGACGAAATTCACAAATACAGATAACATACTGATTTTCTGCTACTTACATATCTTTGCCATATTTCAGATATTCTCCAGGAATTATTTCCCGGTCGAAAATCCGCGAATTTCAGAGCAAAAAACAAGAAAAACAGTTAACATTTTTCTATAGTTTTATCTTGCCTATGATCTTGAACTTCTGCTGATTTCCTGAAGGAATTTCGTAAACATCATCTCTTTCACCTGAAGCAGATGAAGTTTCAACTGAAAGATTATCAATGTTTTCTATCGCATTCTCCTCTTTCAATTCTTCGGATACATCCGAAGTTTTTACATCACCAGAATCGTCAACAGCTTTAACTTCCAATGCAAAAAGACCATCATGACGGAAACCAATCACAAAAGTTACTTCTTTGGTCTCATCCCTGCCTTCCACAAAATTACCCTTAGAAGGAGCAAAAAAGGCAGTTAATCCGCAATCTAACTTGATTTCTCCCTGTGTCGTACTGCGAATGCTGGATATGGTTCCATGCAATCGTATACAGTTAGAAAAATCGGTATTCTCGTTATAAGGCACAATACCGCTTATATCATGATCATTGACTAACAAATCAAAGATGTATTTGTCATTGAGGGACTGCTGATGACAAGTAGATGCCAAATACCTAATTTCCCTTATCTTGTCTGTATCAAAATAATCCTTATCATGAATAATTGTAAATGCCTTTAGGACAAGAATATTATAATTTGCTTCCAACTGCACTATAGGATGATGCTCACCAGATGCTTGTGCCAATGTCTGGAGACGGGAAATAATCTCATCAACAGGCGTATCCTTGCGGCATTTGCGAACAAACTGGAACCAATAACGTAATGAGAACAGATTGGTATTACCTTGCTGAATATTACTATTTAAATAGTTTTCTACCTTATCCTGTTCCTTCTCTGTTAAAAGTCCCCAAGATTCACCAAGACGTTTCGGATCACCCTTAACCTTGCTCAGAAGGAGATAACGAACATACAACTGGCGTAATCGTGGTCGCTCTTCATATAATGCTTTCTCGATGGCTGCACTTAAATGATTCAACATACCTGGCAGATCATCTACGAAATTCTTGCTCTGAGACTCACTTCTGTTCAGATAATCAAATGACTTATGTGTCTTCTGCGTATTACCCAATGTCTTCATCTGTGAGAGAAGAATCTTGGTCTCATCAATCAGTTCGAGCATAGAAACATATTGCTCCTGATACCATTCGTTTTCACGAGAGAACAGGAACCGTCTGTAAGTATCATACGGAGACAATCCTTTTCCATATTCTATCAAGATAACAATCAACTGAATTTCAGAGATATATGCGTAGATATTCTTAGAGTTTAAACGGCGGCTCTCCTTAAAATAGCCACGCGCTTCTTCTGTCAAATCTTTTATATCCTGAAATCCAAGTTCTACATTTTCACGCTTATAATATTCCAAGAGTCTACGCTTACACATACCTGCAATATGCTGAAGATTAAAATCTTTCTCACCATTTGCATCAAAAGCTTTCTGTACAAAGCTCATAGCCTCATCAAAATGCTTAGGTATGCTTGCCTTTTCATAACAGAAACGAGCCAAATGGCCCCAGAAATGGGCTTCGTTAGGAAAACTATTGGCTAATCTTGACAACACATTACGCTGATTAAGTTCACTATAGCCAAGATCCTCCAACAACTGTGAAAAATGAGTATTGTTGTCTTTTGACCAAGCTTCTTCTACACCCAACAGTTCTTCTTTACCTCGCTCAAGAAATACACTAATCAGAATCTGACGGGAATCATCAACAAGATACTGCTGATTGCTCTTTATGCTATTAATCAGATTGATAGAACTCTCATAGACCATCTCTTTCCAACCACCTACACTACATACAGACTGTAGAACTGCATCGGCAAACCGGGCATAGCGAGGACGCCAGAGAGTCTGTTTGCCAGCTTCATCAGTAACGTTGCTCAATATCTTATAAAGTGCCTGCTCTTCACTATGATGACTGCGAAGGTATTTCTGCAAGCCAATCACCACCCCATCCTTCTTAAAGAGATTTCGGAAAATAAGGTCTGGCACCTCTTTCTGAGAGTAATGATAAATCATTGATACATAAAGAACAAATTCATTAAGAGATGGTGATAAAAAACTATTGTAATAACTTACATATTTCTCTATTTTTTCCTGTTTGAAATCATCATTACAAATTGCCAACGAAAAATCTATCACCTCACACTGGTTCGGTGATTTCTTATCCCATTCCACCATATCGGATTTGTTCTTGGCATAGAGAGTAACTTTATTTACGAACCGGTTCTTCTCATCAGAATCTGCCATTGTATCAGACAAATGTATGTTGTTCTGCTGGTCGGATAATCCAACTTTTTTGTTATGCCTTTCGACTATTACAAATAAGAACCTAGCCTTGTTTGAATTGCAATTTCGTATCAAGGCATCTATCGTTGTAATATTTACTTTAGAAGCTTCAACTATTGCCAAAACCGGTGTCTTTACCCGATTATAAAAGAGATGAAGTTTTTCTTCTGTCACACCTTTTATATACTTATTTAAAAGGACTACAGGATACTCCTTTCTCAAATCATAAGCTAATCTTCTGGACAAAGTGGTTCCACCTGCACCCGCATCATGATAAAGCAAGAATTTGGAAGACTGGCGAAGCTGTATACGATCCTTGATTTTGTTTTTAAGAGCATCCTGAATCTTACGAGTTGCTTCAACTCCCTTTGATATATCATTCCAACTAATGTCTTCACCTCTAAAGAATGTGTCGGAAGGAGATAAATCATTAGGTGCCGTTGCTCCAATACTGGCATGAACAACATACAATCCGCCATCTTTCAAAGTGGAAACAATAGACGAGATATCGATACAATCTAACTTGCCTGAAACTCTGGAAGGCACGATGACACTGGATAAAGGGACAGATGCAGCACTGGACATGGTTTCTTCAACTCCCAAAATGAACTCATTGGCACTCATCTTAAACGATGCACTATTAAAACTATAGTCCTGAGCTTCTTCTGAAACGTCTTCCAGATAGTCTTCATCTGTAGATACGAAGATAAAATGTACCAAATCTGCCTCAACCTCCTCTATATCATCTATAGAATGTATGATATCCTTAAGATAACGATCCTCTACGTTCAGGCAAACGATATAATATTCGTTTGTAGAGTCTGTCATGAAACGACGAAGTGCTTCTTTGATAAATTTGCCGTATTTTCGCTTATTCCAGGAACGGAAATCTGAGCATGAAGTACCTACACTTTCTGACAGCCCGTTAGCAAACAACCAATTGAGACGTCCCCCACTAGTACTAATCGGCAATGATACATGACTTTCATACTGGTCTATCACCAAAGGAACCACCCTACTGTCCTTAGCTGCCCCAAAAGCAGTAAAAAGACCATACTGCCCTTTTGTATTCGGATCAAAATCCAGAATAAAGGACCAAGGGATTCTAGCAAGGCTAGACTTGAGATCAACAGACGTATTCTTATCATTCGGTGGACTGATAAGGATATATTGATTGCGATTATTGAAATTGTCGGCAGCTTCAAGCACTTCACCAAAATCAAAATGCTCCTCCAAGACGTCTGCATTTACTCTTCCCTCATAGGCATCAGTTAACTTTGACGGTACATCTTTATGAATACTTTTATAAAAACTGACTGTCAACTTTCGGGAAAAGGCATGCACCAGCTTAATACTCGCTTCAGTTTCGTTCCTATCTGTTACTACATCGGAATCATGCATACCTTGATTGCCATCTTCCTGTATAGCCTTAAGAGCCTGTAATTCGTCTTGTGATATATAATCAGAACTGTTCAGAGTATCCAACAATGCTGAATAATTTGGTTTCCATTTACTCTTTAGAGGGGTTCCATCCAACTTATGGGAACCAGTCAAATAATTGCAGACTTTCGTTTCATCCTCTCTACCGTAAAGCCGATATTTCATAAAAGCCTCTCCGCTTTTACGATAGAACTGTCTGGCTTCATCCCAATTTTTCTGTTTGAAATGATAGGAAGCCTTCAATACATCAGAATAATAATTACTGAGCTTAACTTTCTTCTGTTGTAGCATAGTCGTATGTTTTAAAGTTTAGTTTCTCAAAAACCTCGGGCAACAAGACTAATCTTATAGTCTTGCTTTATGCCCAAGGCTCTTTCACTTGGATGAACCTCATTACTATTCTTCTTGGGCTTTGCGGATGCTGGTCATCTCCCTTTCAAAAAAAGCTTGCGCCTTAGGATGTATAGGCCTTACATGCAAACTTACTTCTATCAAGGTTCTCTCCAAGCGATGAATTTCTTCAATCTGCTCTTCTTTGCTTTCAAAGAAACAAGGACAGAGATATATCATCGTTGAAATAATGTAATCAAACGTCTCCTTTTCAAGTGACCCATCTAAGTGAAGAGGATTCAACTTGCGGAGAGTACGAGCATCAATACCAGTAAATTCCGAAAACTTACGGTCGGAAGTTAGTCGCCACCTTCTTCTCGCTTGGCGAAACTCTTCGGCAGCGAAGGCTATCCATTTGTTCGCCTTGCTTTTCGTAGAGTTTTCGTCCATAAGCCTATTATCTTCCTGATAAAAGGCAATCTAAACAGAACTAGGACTGAAAAATCTCTAACAAGTGCTAAGCTAAGTAAAAAACGCAGCATTCATGAATACCGCAGCATTTGGGAGCAAAGCACTATTTTTGCAAGCAAACAAGGAAAGAATTTGTTTTTGATATATATAATAATGTATAAAACTATCAGAATATGAGAGCAATGTATAAAAGCGAACTGGCTGCTTATGCCGGAGTGTCGACTGGGACACTGAGGAGATGGCTGATGCCGTACAGAGAGGAACTGAATGAAATTGGTGTGAAACCGAAAGACCAGTTGTTAAGTCCGAAAGCAGTTAAGTTCATATGTGATCAGCTGTCTATCGATATCTAACAATGTCGAACAGCACGCTTTAGAAAAGCCGTACCTTCGCAGCGTCAATCAGAACAAACGGGATTGCTCATCTCTTTGAACTGACGATGACTGAACTTTATTATTAATTTCTTAAATGTTTTAAATTATGAGTAAAAGTTACAAAGTGTCTAAGAAGACCATGAACATGGGTCCTAAGAAGGGTAAGACTGTTTATAGCGTTCGCCCTTACAGTTACGGTACCTTGACTACCAAGGATATCGCTAACCAAATCGCTATGGAGTCTACGGCTACTCCTGCTGATGTGATGGCGGTACTCGACCGCTATACCTACTATGTGAAGGAGAACCTGAAGAAGGGTTACGACATCGAACTGTTCGGTTTCGGTAAGCTCTATCTCCGCTTTCTTACAGGTAAGGCTGTAGAGACTGAGAAGGAGGCGAATGCCAAGCTCGTGAAGAGTATCCTTCCTGCCTTCCGCCCTTCGTACTATCTACTGAAGAACGGCAGCCGTGTTTATAACCTGATTCCTGATTCCATCGAACTCGTCAAGTACGGTGAAGAGAAGAAGGATAAGACTCCTGGCGGAGAGACTACTGGTGGTGAAACCACTGGCGGCGGTTCCGGCACCGAGGCTGGCGGAACTGGTTCCGACAACGGTGACGGATTGGAATAGTCTCCAACTCTGGCAGTGCCTTACCTCTCTGAAAGGGAGGCACTGCTAAACTCTGAGAACTTATTCAAGTTTCGCAAGCTCAGAAGTTAAAGGAGTTAAAGGAGTTATCGCTCCCTACGGTCGCTGAGGAGTTAAGACAACAGTCTTTTTGGCGTAGTTTTTTAAGCAGCAAGACATACGTCTTAACTCCTTAACTTCCTTAACTCCTTTAACTTCCTGATATGCGAAAGTTCAGTAACTTATTGTTTCATTTAAATTTTATTGATTATGAAAATGTTTCGTTCTAACTCTGAATCAAATCCAAACAAGATTTCCTGGACTCAAATCGTGAATGCCATCGTACAGGCGCTGATTGCTGCTCTCACGGCACTGGGAGTAAGCTCGTGCGCGAGTGCCTTATAGCAATGTTGAGTGTTGAATGTTGAGTGTTGAATGTTGAATTATTCCTATGACGAAAGATACATTTCCAATGATTATTGGTGGGGAGAAAGTACGCTCTGAGCGCATGCTCCTCGCCAAAGTAGAGAACGGCAAGAACATGATGTCTGCCGACTCTGTGAGATTTCTGGTACTGCATTGCTCGGCTACCCGATGCAATCAGGACTATAGTGTGGAACAGCTGCGCCGTGACCATAAGGCTCGTGGGTTTTATGACATCGGCTACCACTTCTACATCCGTAAGGATGGTACGATGACGCAGCACCGGATGCTGTTGGAGGTTGGTGCTCATGCCAGACCTTATAATAGATGCTCTATCGGCATCTGCTATGAGGGAGGGCTCGATGAGCAAGGCAAGCCTTGCAACACCATGACCACTGAGCAGGAAACGAGACTCATCGATCTTTTCAGGAATCTGAAGATTCTCTTTCCGAAAGCGAAGATTGTGGGTCATCGGGACTTGCCTGGGACTACTCCCAAAGAGTGTCCGTGTTTGGATGCGGGAAGCTGGGCTGCCCGACACCGCCTTGATTAACTCTTATAACTCCTTTTGGCTGGCATTGCTAGCTAAAAGGAGTTTTTTCTTACTGTTAAAGAAGGCTTTTTTCTACCTCTCCGTCTCTCCTGCAAGGAAAGACTTTTTTCGAAAACCTACCTTCAATAGTCTTTTCGACCCCTTCGGTTCCCCCGCTCCCGGGGGACAGAAACCTCAGGCGAGAAGAAGGAAACCGCCCTACTCGGTGCTCGGAACCGCTACGCTCTAAGGTTGGCGGACCAAAGCGGTCTTCGCCATCTTATGCGGAATGGGACCGCCGGGGGACAACTTGCTATAACTTGCTGGTTGAGACCACCATTTTTGTTCCTCATTGCAGTATCGCTCTGCACTTGTCGCCACTCGAATGAGGAGTTTATTCTATCTAATGTCCCACAGATTGCACAGATTAACACAGATTTCTTAGACCTGTGCGGTCTGGGGGATTAAGGGCACGCGGATTTCGCTGATGACGCAGATCTTTGAGTTGTGCGGAATACGATGGTGTTTTATTTTATTTTGGTAAGCATCCAACCCCGTAACTACTCAGCACCCCCTATGGGCATGAGTAATCGTCTTACTGTTGTACTACA
>OJOC01000075.1_pt1 | contig 38907 bp, 31 predicted proteins | sample 1598151 | NCBI WGS metagenome assembly OJOC01 (sample SAMN03922459, study PRJEB24848) | human gut metagenome | isolation source: stool sample | host: Homo sapiens | place: Germany | collected 2009-11 | reverse complement strand
GTTACAAAGAAGTAGAAAAATTAAATATAAAAGTATATTTTGCAGATGCCTATGCAGCATGGCAAAGAGGTAGTAACGAAAATTCAAATGGGTTATTAAGAGAATATTATCCAAAGAAAACAGATTTAGGGAAAATATCTAATGATGATTTAATAGAAAAATTAATATTATTAAATAGTAGACCAAGAAAATGTTTAAATTGGGATAATCCATTTAATTTATTTTTAAAAGAAATGTCGCACTTGGATTGACAATTCATCATATACATAAAATAAACATAAATATTAGTAACAATAAATTTGTTATTTGCTACATTCAATATCAGTCATGACATCTATTATATAACAAAAAAAGTGTAAATGTGTAAATGTATACAATATATATTTTAAAACAAATTATATTTAAATATATGAAAATATCTTGACTATCAAGAAAAATAGTATATAATATTAATTAATAATAATTATTTTTTAGTTAGATTTAAAAAGTAAGAGAGTAAATTGGAAAGGAAGCGATTTGAATGGAATTAAAAGGCAGTAAAACAGAACAAAACTTATGGGCGGCATTTGCTGGTGAATCTCAGGCACGTAATAAATATACGTACTATGCTTCTAAAGCAAAAAAAGATGGTTATGTTCAGATTGCTAAAATTTTTGAAGAAACAGCTGCAAATGAAAAAGAACATGCTAAAATTTGGTTTAAATTAGTAGATAAAATTGGTACTACTGAAGAAAACTTAAAAGCAGCAGCTGCTGGTGAACATGAAGAATGGACTTCTATGTATCCAGAATTCGCAAAAGTAGCACGTGAAGAAGGTTTCACTCGCATTGCTAACCTCTTTGAAATGGTTGCTAAAATTGAACAAGAACATGATGCTCGTTACAATTTATTATTAGCAAATATTCAAGAAGATAAAGTTTTCAAACGCAATGAAAAAATGATTTGGATGTGTTCAAACTGTGGTCATGTATATGAAGGTACAGAAGCTCCAGAAATTTGTCCTGTATGTGCTCATCCAAAAGCATTCTTTGAAATTAAAGCAAATAATTATTAATTCGGTTATAAAAAAGGCTAGTTAGATTATATCTAACTAGCCTTTTTGTTTTATATTTTATTTTAACCGAATATATAAGCAACTACTGTATATAAGAATAAAAGTAAAATAATACCCATAAAGAAAATCTGTGCCTTATAGAGCCATTCTCTAACCTTATCAGACACTTTTGCATGACGATTTGCATACATAATTACTAAAGCGATTTCTAAAACTAAGTAAGTAGCAAAGCTTATTGGAGCTAAAATTAAACTTTCCCACATAGTTACTAATAATAAGAAGTTAATGACGATTAATAGGATTAACCAAATATCTTTACCGTACTTTTTCTGTTCTTTAGGTGCATTTTGTTGTTCTTTTGTTTTAGTAATTTTATTACTAATTCGTTTACTCATTCTAGCCATAGAAAAAACCATCCTCAACATTTTAATTTATGAATAAAGTATAACAAATATAATTTTAGCTCACAAGTTAACAAATAAACAATATTTTTTGTACAAATGTTATTATTTTTTTCGAAAATAATTGATAGTTTGTTACACACTTGTTAAAATAGTTAGTATCTTAAAGATTTTAGGCGACAAACTTTACAGAATAGAGGTTTATAAATATTATGATTAGAGAACATCGAAATCGAGAAAAATTAATAAATTATTACAAAATTTTTATAAATAAGGGGATAACTGACCCTAATGTACATCCATGGATAAAAGAATCCTGGGAATTATCTAAGCAATATCAAGTAAATCCTAAAAAAATTCCAGCAACTGCTAGATTATCAGCATATGAATTAGCTCAATTACAAAGCAAACACAGTGATGCTATTGAGTATTTAGATAATTTTATCGACAGTATTGTAGACTTTTTACATGAATATAATCTATGTTTAACTATCATGGATTCAGAATGTACTGTACTAAAAAAATATGCCAATCCAACATCAAGACTTATTGATAGATTGGAAGGCGTAAGCTTAACTACGAAAAACGTAGGTACACTTAGTTGCAATATTGTAAAAGAACATAAAGTACCATTTTGGGTATTTGGCCCAGAAATTTGGCTTGAAGAATTACATGAAATGAATAGTGGTTCTGTGCCAATTATGGTCAATGGGGAATTAACATATATCGTATCTTTAACTGTAATGGAATATGAAAAAATTCCTCAAGATGTAGTTTTAGCATTATTATTTACATTAAAAACTGCTTTAGAATTAAATATTAGACAATCTTTGAATATCAAAGCTCAAAAAGCTATTTTAGATGCAGCGCCATTTGCTGTATATCATATTATGTCTGAAGATAAAATTGTTTATGCAAATCGCATGGGTGAAGAACGTTTATCTGCTATTAATGCTATAAATGAAAATAAAGAAACAGCTCATTTAAAAGATATTGTATTAAATTATACACATACTCCTATTTATGATGGTTTCCAAGGTATTTCTTGCTATAATCGTGAAACTACATGGATTACTAATAATAAAACATATGAAGATATTACTACTGTTGTGCCATTGAAAAATTCTGAAGATGATGAAGATGTACAAAGTGTAGTTACAGTATCTATGCCAATTGAAGATTTACGTACTTTAGTAGCTCATGCTTCTGGTTATACAGCAAAATATAGCTTATCTTCTATGGTGGGAGAAAGCAAAGCTTTTGTACAGATGAAAGAACGTGCTTATCGTGTAGCTCGTAATAAAAATCATATTTTATTACAAGGTGAAGCTGGTATTGGTAAACAGCGTTTAGCACATGGTATCCATATGGCTAGTATGCGTATGGCAGGTCCATTGATTTCTATAAATTGTGCAGATTCTACACCAGAATTATTGGAACAAGATATCTTTGGAGCAGCTACAGATTCTGATGTTAGTCATCCAGGTAAATTAGAATTAGCAAGTAAGGGTACTTTGTTTATTGATGAAATTGAAAAATTACCAAGCTCTATTGCTAAAATGTTAGCTAAAGCTTTATCCGAAAAGAAAACTCATCGTATCGGTGAAAGCTTAGAACGCAGTATTGATGTACGTATTATTGCTGCAAGTGATGCAAATTTAAGACGTTTGACTGAAAAAGGTCAATTCGATGAAAAATTATTTAATATAATTTCTCGCAGTATTATACGTGTGCCATCACTTCGTTCTCGTAGAGATGATATTCCGATGTTATCTATTAACATTATTGAAGAATTATCTAAACAACATCAAATGGAGCCAAAAGTTTTATTACCAGAGTCTTTAGAAGTGTTGAGAACTTATGATTGGCCAGGAAATATCAAACAATTACAAAGCGTATTAGAATATTCATTCTTCAATACAAGTGGACATGAAATCTATCCTACAGATATTAATTTAATGGGTAGCGTAAAACCAGATAATAAATGGAAAACAGATAAAGAAATATTCCTCAAAGCATGGAAAGCAGCTGGCGGAAACGTAAGCCGTTTATCTAATCTTTTGAGTGTAAGCCGTGTTACTTTATATCGTTATATTAAAAAATATGGATTAGAAAAATAAAAAAAAGCTTGGCTATCGCCAAGCTTTTTTATTATATAAACTTATCAATAACATACGCTATACCATTTTCATCGCAATCTTTGGTGATAAATTGAGCTATATTTTTTACATCATCAATAGCGTTTTCCATGGCAACACCTAAACCGACATACTCAATCATAGCTAAATCATTATCACCATCACCACAAGCCATGATTTCGCTTTTGTCTATTTGTAAATATTGAGCTAATTTACTTAATCCTACTGCCTTATTAATGCCAGGAGGTGTTATATCCATAGTATATCCTGTATTTTGTTGTAGACCAATTCTATCTTTGAATATATTAGCTAATTCATCTTGAATTTCTTGGATTTTTCCATTTAAGTTACAAACAACTAACTGCGTAACATTTTCTGTATATTTTTCAAAATCCTCGCTAACTTCTATTATGTTTAACCCTTTTGTAGTTTTATAAGCAGGGAACATATCCATATCTACATAGCGAACATAAATTGTATCGCCAATATACCAACGAATATACCAATTTTTTTGATAACAAATAGATATTAATTCAGTTATAGTATCTTTAGAAAAATGAGCTTCATAGATGCTTTTTCCTGTATTTAAATCTTTAACAACACCACCATTACAAGATACTACAGGACAGTTCATATTTAATTGTTTAGCAAAATAAGAAGCAGATGCAGGCATACGACCAGTGGCTATAGTTACATAAATACCTTTATCCATAGCTTTTTTTATGGCTAAAGCATTTTTTTCAGGAACAAGTTTTTGTCGATTGAGTAAAGTACCGTCCATGTCTAAGGCAATGAGTTTTATAGTCATAAAATATTTTCTCCTTTAACTTTATCATTGAAATCCCAAAATAGTGAACAATTAGCTTTAGCTAATGCTGTAACTATGGCTTTTGGTGGCATTTTTGTAGTCAAAACAATATCTACATCACTTAATTTACCAAATTTATAAGCAGGCTGTAACAGAAATTTACCAGAATCTGCAAGTACACAAGTAAGTGTAGAATTTTTGGCAATCAAATGCTTGATGGCAGCATCTTCATTTTCAAAGGTGTAAAATCCATCTTCAGTAATACTAGCAGCACCTAAAAAGGCGATATCAAAACGGATATTATCAAGTGTGGCTAATGTTTCACTGCCATAGAAATAGCGATTAACAGGATTGAGTTTACCACCTAATAGATGTAAATCTAAAGTAGCATTATCTTTTAATTGTTCTATTATATCAATGGAATTACTGTAAATAGTAGCTTTTTCTTTAATATATTTACACATATATTGTACGGTTGTTGATGTATCTAAATAGCAAATAGCATTTTTTTTGATATATGATGAAGCTACTTTGCCTAATAAATCTTTATTGGAGTTTTTTAAATTTGCTCGTTCTTTGAAGCTTTGACGAAGTTGCACTGTAGGTAAGGTGATACCACCATGTGTGCGTAAAGCGATTTTTTGTTCTACTAAACAGATGATATCGCGTCTGGCTGTATCTCTAGATATATTGAATGTAGACATGATTTCTTGTTTAGATAGACTTTTTTTCTTGCGTAATAAATTCATGATTTGATATAAACGTTCTTCCTGATACATATAATCACCACAATTTCTTAGCTCGTTAAGTTCATTTTAAGCAAGTATAAGCATTATGTCAATTTGATATTTAATCTGTAATTTAGGTAAAATAATGAGAAGAAGGCTTTTATAATTTTGAATTTATAAAGGAGTTGATATAGTGAATAGTGTTGTTTGTATTACTAGTGCGGGCATTTTATGGGGAATTATTGCTATTTTCATCAGTTTATTAAAGGATTTAGGTTTTAATTCGTTGCAATGTGTAGCGATAAGAGTATTCTTTTCAGCTTTATGTTTAGTTATTTATTTAAGTATTTTTGATAGAAGTAAATTAAAAATTGAATTTAGAGATATAATTTATTTTTTAGGTACAGGTATTTTTAGTATTATCTTTTTTAATTATTGCTATTTTGAAGCGATTGAAGTCATTGGCGGTGTGGCAATTCCTGCACTTTTATTGTATATGGCACCTATATTTGTGATGATAATGTCTTTTTTCTTTTTTCATGAAAAATTGAATAAGCGAAAAGTATTAGCTTTATTTATAACTATTATCGGTTTATGTTTTATTACAGGAGCATTTTCTCAAGAAGTGACTTTGGGTGGTAAGGCTATATTATTGGGCTTAGGTGCAGGTTTTGGTTATGCGTTATATAGTATTTTTAGCAAGATGATAATAGACAAATATGAAGCAGTAACTATTATTACGTATACTTTTGTAGTGGCAGCTATCGGAAGTATTCCTTTGTCTGGAATTATATATCATGTAAATGAGCTTTTGAATTTGCAAGCTGTTATAGCTACAATTGGATTAGCTATTTTTTGTACAGTAATGCCATTTTTACTCTATACCACAGGGTTAAAAAAATTAGAGGCAGGAAAAGCTTCAATATTAGCTACGATTGAACCTATTGTATCAGCTATAGTGGGATTGATATTTTTTCAAGAAGTATTTGATTTAACGAAGATATTAGGTATGATATGCATTATTTCGGCAATATTAATACTTAATTTAAATTTAGTAAAAGCTAAATCTGTAAATTAAGTTAATTTTGATGGAGTCAAGTTAAACAAAAAGCTTTTTCATTGCAGGCATTTTGTGAATATTGTAGAATGAAAATAATAAAAAGGAGGCTGATTATTTTGTTGAAAGAATGTTTAGAGAATGTGCGTAAAAATTCTCCATTAATACATAATATTACTAATTATGTTACTGTAAATGATTGTGCAAATATTTTATTAGCTTGTGGAGCATCACCTATTATGGCTGATGATATTAATGAAGTAGAAGAAATCACTAGCATTTGTAATGGTTTAAATATAAATATTGGTACGTTGAATTCAAGAACAATTAATTCTATGCATAAAGCAGGTTGGATGGCTAATAGATTAAGTCATGCAGTTTTATTAGACCCTGTAGGTGTAGGAGCGTCAGAACTTCGTACTCGTACTGCTGTTGAATTAGTAAAAAATATAAAATTTGATGTAATTCGCGGTAATATTTCTGAAATAAAAACTTTAGCAAATGGCAGTGGTTCAACTCGTGGTGTCGATGCTGATATAAGAGATAGCATTACTGAAGAAAATTTAACAGAATATGTAAAATTTGCTAAGCAATTATCTAAAAATATGGATGCTATTATTGCTATTAGTGGTGTCATTGATATTGTGGCTGATAGTAAAGATGCTTATGTGATTTACAATGGTCATAAAATCATGAGTAAAATTACAGGTAGTGGCTGTATGTTATCAGCATTTACTACAGCTTATTTAGCAGCAAATAAAGATAATAAATTAATGGCTACAGTAGCAGCTTTTTGTGCTATGGGTGTAGCAGGTGAAATCGCTCAAAAACGCATGGGCGAATTAGATGGCAATGCAAGCTTTAGAAATTATTTAATTGATGCTATTTATAATATGACTGGTGAACAGTTAGAAGCTATGGCTAAATATGAAAAGAGATGATAGAGATGAATGAAATGAAAAAAGTTTTGACAATAGCAGGTTCAGATTGTAGTGGTGGAGCAGGTATTCAAGCAGATATAAAGACAATTACTGCTCATAAAATGTATGCAATGAGTGCAATTACAGCTCTTACAGCTCAAAATACAACTGGTGTGTACGGTATTTTAGATGCAGGGGCTGACTTTGTTGGCAGACAATTGGATTGTATTTTCCAGGATATTTATCCTGATGCAGTCAAAATCGGTATGGTGGCAAATAAAGAAATCATTGAGATGATTGCACATAAATTAGTAGAATATAAAGCTAAAAATATCGTTGCTGACCCAGTAATGGTTTCTACAGCTGGTAGTCGTTTGATGGAAGAAGATGCAGCAAATACTTTAATTGAAAAATTATTGCCATTAGCTACAGTAATTACACCAAATCTAGCAGAAGCAGAAGTTTTATGTGGCTTTGCTATCAAGACAAAAGAAGATTGCATAAAAGCAGCACAGACTATTTCGCAAAAGATACCGACTGCTATTTTAATTAAAGGTGGTCATTTGGAAGATACAGCAGATGATTTGCTTTGGGACCATGGAGAAATTCATTGGTTTGAAGGTAAACGCATAGATAATCCAAATACTCATGGTACAGGTTGTACTTTATCTTCAGCGATTGCTTCTAATTTAGCTGCTGGTCATGATTTAGTTACAAGCATTAAAAATGCCAAAGATTATATCACAGGAGCATTAAAAGCTAATTTAGATTTAGGAAAAGGCAGTGGCCCTTTAAATCATATGTATAATTTATAAATAAAAAAATCGCCTTAAATTAAGGCGATTTTTATTTTAAAAATTTAATACAAGATGAAAGGAGTAAAAAGATTTTTCATGGACAAAAGTAATTTAAATTACCAAATGCGAGCATAAAGCCCCTAAATTTATTTATGGGGATATAAGCTCGCATTTGGTAAAAGCCATATTGTGAACCTAAAAGCCCAATTACACCTAATAATAATAAAGATATAAAATCTGTTTTTAATACTTTAAATATATTTCGTTCATAGAAAATATAAGTAATGACCAGAAGAATTATACCGCTAGCAAGTAGACGTGTATTTACAAGCCATTCAGGTGTGAAATGTTCACTACTTATCAAGTATTGAACTAAAATTCCTACAAGACCCCACATCGCAGTAGAAGATAATACCATTAAAATACCTTTTAAATGATTGCTCATTGCATACCTCCGTTGTTTTTCCTATTGTTAATATTTTGGTATAATAAAAATAATGATATTTAAATGAGAAAGAGGTGTAATTCATGGAGATTTTTCATAATGATTGGGCTGAATTTTTAAATCCAGAATTGAAGAAACCATATTATTTAGAACTTCGTAAATTTTTAGTAGATGAGTATAAAACGAGACAGATATTTCCAGACATGTATGATATTTTCAATGCTCTCCATTACACAAGTTATCATGATACAAAAGTTGTGATTTTAGGTCAAGACCCTTATCATGGTGATGGTCAGGCACATGGACTTAGTTTTTCTGTAAAACCTGGAGTAAAAGCTCCACCTTCACTTGTGAATATTTTCAAAGAGTTAAAAGAAGATTTAGGCTGTGAAATACCGAATAATGGATGCTTAAAACCGTGGACACAGCAAGGTGTATTATTATTAAATACTGTACTTACAGTGAGAGCACATCAAGCGAATTCTCATCGCAACATGGGTTGGGAAAAATTCACAGATAGAATTATTGAAATCTTAAATGAACGTGAAAAACCTATAGCTTTTATTTTATGGGGAGCACCTGCTCGCAAAAAGAAAAAAATGATTACGAATCCGAAACATTTCATCGTAGAGTCTGCTCATCCAAGTCCATTATCTGCATTTAATGGATTTTTCGGCAGTAGACCATTTTCTAAAGTAAATGCTTTTTTAGAAGCTGTGGGTGAAAAACCTATAAATTGGCAAATTCCTAATCTATGATTAATTTTGCCATATCATCTGGCATAGGACTTGAGATACAAATTTCTTCATGGGTAAAAGGGTGATTGAATTTTAATTTATAAGCATGAAGAGCATGGCGAGCGATTAAATCCAATTTACCACCATAAAGGTCATCTCCTAATAATGGATGACCAAGATAAGACATATGCACACGTATTTGATGTGTTCGCCCTGTTTCTAGCCATAGTTCAATTAAAGAATAATTTTCAAATTCTTTGATTACGCGATAATTGGTGATAGCATGTTTGCCTTCATCATTGACTTCATGCAGAATGATACTATCTTTTTTTCTGCCAATAGGTGCATTTATCTGCCCTTGTTTTTGTGAGAGTTTTCCATGAACTAATGCATAGTAATATCTTTGAAATTTTTGGTGGTTATTGGCTAATTGATGTTGTAATTGTGGTATTTTAGCAAAAACGACGAGGCCAGAAGTATTTCTATCAAGGCGATAAAGTGGATGACAGCCTACATTTTGATTAGTTTTAGCAAAATGATACATCACGCCATTAGCTAGGGTTTGAGTATTTTCAAATGTCAATGGGTGAGTGAGCATACCAGCTATTTTATCTACGATTAAGAAATAATCATCTTCAAAGACAATATTTAAGGGTATTTGTATAGCTTCTACTTTGGAAGTTACAGGAAGATTGTATTCAATGATGTCATTTGGTTTTACTATTGCCTGTGTAGCACGAACTTTTTGACCATTTACGAAAAATTCATCTTGTCGCTTGATTTTTTTCCATAATGTAGAAGATATATTTTCATGGCGTTTTAAGTAATCTTTAGCTAATTGTTCTTTGACATCTGCTTTGACGATATATTTAATCATAGATACTCCTTAAGATTTATTGACATCTTTAATTTTTCTATAAGCAGTGTAAACAGCGGTGATTACACCTAATATGATGCCAATTAAAGTGAAAATAGGTGTAGAGTCAAAGTATATATCAGCTTTTTGCCCCAAGAAAATACAAACGCCAATAGTGATTACAAAGTGAAAACCAATGCCAGATACAAAGGTAAAAGTTTCCCAAGTTGATTTTGGTGCCATAAAATACCTCTTTTCCAAGTTAATAAATTTAAATAAAAGGTTGTGATTTTTAATGAATAAAACAATAAAAGTAATTTATTTATTGATGATGTTATTGATTGTAAATACTTGTGTAGCTTTCGCTCAAAGTGAAGAAAAAAATACACAAACATATAATTGGCAAGCCTTTGATATTGGACCTGCAGAAGATTATAATTATGCCTTCGATACAAATAGCATAAAATATGCAAGAAACGAAGACGGTTCTATCAATAAGAATATCATTATTTATCAGGAAAAGAAAATAAATAATGTGCCAATGTCTTCAGAATTTAATTATTATACAATCACTCAATGTAAGTTGAATATAGAACAGACTTCTATTTGTTTTGGTGATGAATCTTATTATACGAAAAAGGATAAATTCCGTTGGACTGATACACCAATGTATTTAACATGGATTACAGTTAGCCGTGATTCCATCGGTGGATTGCGCTTTATACAAATCGTAGAATATGCTAGAGCACATGATGATATTTTAACAAGTAGAGCATAATTATGAATTTATAATTTAATGATTAATAGAAAATAACCCTCAATAGTTGTTTTATGGATAACTGTTGAGGGTTATTTATTTTGAGTTATTTTATCTATTTAAAACAAATTTTTCAATGGCTTTAGCTACACCATCATTATCGTTTGTATCAGTTACATAATCGGCGATAGCTTTTACTTTATCAATGCCATTTTCCATAGCAACGCCAAGACCGGCAGCTTTAATCATAGTGTAATCATTGCCTTGGTCACCACATGCCATAGTTTCGGATTGTTTGATATTTAAATAATCAGCAAGATGTAATAATCCAGCACCTTTATCGACATCTTTATGAGTGATTTCTAAGAAGAAAGGAGCGCTTTTAAATACATTGAAATCTTCTTTAATCCATGCAGGAAGTTTTGCGATAGCTTCATCTAAAATTTCTGGTGGATCAATGAACATAACTTTGATGATATCTTCTTCATCTGTAATATCTGTTAAAGGATTGATGATATTGATATCAATTTGATTGATACTAGCTTCATGTTCTGTATATTGGCTAGTTTCGTTAGTGATTAAGCCATGACTAGGAGAGAATGCTTGGCAATGTACGCCTAATTCTTGAGCTAATTGAAATAATTTTTTATAATCTGAGCCTTTTAAAATACATTTAGATACAGCTTCACCAGTTTTAGCATCAACGATTAAAGCACCATTGAAGCTTAAAACATATTCGCCTTCATGAATTAAATCTAATTCTTTAAGTGGTGGTTGAAGTCCAGCAAGTGGTCTACCAGAAGCGAGGACAATTTTTACACCTAAAGCTCTAGCTTGAGCTAAAGTTTCTTTTGTTCTATCAGTGATTTGCTTGTCAGAATTAAATAAAGTGCCGTCCATATCAAGGGCTATTAATTTATACATTAAAAATCTCCTTTTATACGTTTATAGTTATCCGATTTAGTTAATTGTATAACTAAATCTACATCTTTATCAAGCTAGCATCATGAAAAAGATAGAGATATTTTTCTTTAATCGGTTTTCGCATGATTTCACTGGCTGCTTGAGCATAGAGTTCTATTTGCATGGCATATTTTGCTTTAGCTTCTGCTTGTGTGCAATTATCTGTTTTGTAATCCAATAAAATCAAGCCATCATCTTCTTCGACTAATAAGTCGATAATACCTTGGATAAAGATAGTATCATTATCTTCAGCTTGAGGATAATAGACTTTAGCATTAATCATGCGGTTAAAAGCCAATTCTCTTTGTAGTGATTTTGCTTTTTGAATGCGCATGCCTAGCGGTGAAAATAAAAATTCACGGATATTTTTGCGGTAGATTTTATTTATATGCTGGTTGTCAATTATTTCTCTATCAGCTAAATTGTGAAGTTGGGCTAATATGCCTTTATCGGATAAATCGCCATGAAAATCTAAATGTTGCATCACTGTATGCATTAAACTACCATATTCTGTAGCAGTCATTTTTGTTTGTTTTTGTAAGAATTGTGGTCGTTTAAAGCTAGTTTCCGCAAATAGCATTTGAGCATTATCATCTTGAGGAACATAATCGGTTGAAGCAAATTGCTGTTTGATTTCAGTAACGGATAATTTTGCTGGAATGGATAATGCCTCTTGATGAGGATAAGACCAATTCAATAATTTATCAATATTGTCTTTTTGCTTTGTAGCTGGCAATGGTTGTAATTTTTTTACTTTATTGATGATATCTTCATTTACAGTGGAAATTATAGTTTTATCTGTGATATCTAATGAGTTGATTAGAGAAATTTGCCATTGTGAAGGATCATCTAATAAAACAGCACTTTCATTTGTAGCTGATTGACGTAAAGTTAAGCCATCTTTATGGCGAGCGATAGCAGGAGCTAGCCAATCTAAATACGATTTTGCCTGCATGATGAAATAATCAGGTAGAGTTTTTGTCGTCGTTTGCAATTGAGAACAAGCATATTGAGCAAATTTTTCCATATTGCGAACAGTACCTGTGAGTATGAGTTTTTCACGAGCTCTAGTCATAGCTACGTATAATATACGCATTTCTTCAGCTTTATACTCCTTGACGATTTGCTGAATGATAGCTTGGCGAGATAAATTTTGATAGCGATAGTGATGTTTGACATCATTTACATAAAGACCTAAGCCGAGTTTTTTATGAAAGAGAACACTTTCTTGAACATCTTTAAGATTGAATTGTTTGCCGATATCAGCAAGAATTACTACAGGAAATTCAAGACCTTTGCTCTTATGAATACTCATGATACGCACTACATCTTCACTATCACTTAGATTTCTAGCTACAGCTAAATCATTTCCCATATGTTGCATTTTATGGATAAAACGCAAGAAGCGGAAAAGACCACGGAAAGAAGTCTGCTCATAATTGAAAGCTCGATCATAGAGTGCTCTTAAATTCGCTTGGCGTACAGAGCCTTCAGGCAAGCCACCTACATAATCATAATATCCTGTATCATTGAGCAATAGCCAAATCAATTCAGGTACGCTATGACTGCGGGCATAATCTCGCCAATAATGCAATTTGGTGAGAAAATCATTTACTTTAATCTGCAATTTAGCAAATACTTTTTTATCTACAGGGAGTAGTTGTTCTTGTAGTTCATTAATAGATGTCATGAATAATAAAGTTTCATACATATTTAATTGCGGATTGATAAGGCGGATATGAGCTAAATCTTCAACGGTGAAATTAAATATAGGTGAATATAAAATCGCAGTCAGTGGTATATCTTGTTGCGGATTGTCGATTATTTGCAATAATGAAAGCATGATGCGAACTTCTGTTTCTTGGAAATATCCCGTTTCGATAGTGGCATATACAGGAATATTATCTTCGCGAAGTACATCAGCTAATATCTTAGCTTTATCTTGAACAGAACGCAGTAGGATAACGATATCTTTCCATTTTATAGGGCGATAAGTTTTTGTATGTTTGTCAAAGACTAAAGGCTGTTTATTCATCAATTCTTTTATGCGAAGAGCAATATATTTAGCTTCGGCTTGAAAGCCTTGTACAGTGTCTTCATTATCACTATCATCATTATCAGTTAAAGTTAATTTTTGCTGTTTATCCAATAATGTTAATTCAATCGGTGATTTTAAAGTCAAAAATTCACTTTGAGGATAATCAAAACCGCAGTATAAGGCTTCATCTTTGCCATAAGATAATTCTCCAGCTTTTATAGTCATGATTTGAGAAAAGATGAAATTGACGCCATCAAGGATTTCCTTGCGACTGCGGAAGTTTTGGGCTAAATCAATGCGAAGACAATCTTCTTCATGAGGGTATTGATGATATTTAGCTAAGAATAATTCTGGCTCAGCTAAACGGAATTTATAAATGCTTTGTTTTACATCGCCGACGAAAAATAAATTTGGTTTAGTGCGTGAAGCGATTAATTTTAAAATAGCTTCTTGAACTCCGTTTGTATCTTGGTATTCATCGACCATGATTTCTACATATTTTTCTTGTAATGTCTGGGCGACTGGTGAAGGTATCAGTTTTTCAGCAGTGGAATTTTCTTCAGCGAGTAATTTCAAAGTGAAATGTTCAAGGTCGGAAAAATCGACTAAAGAACGTTCGTTTTTAGCTTTACTAAAAGCTTGAGAAAATTCTATGGTTATATTACATAAGCTACTGGCTTGTTTATACAATTGAGGCATATCGGAGAGTGTATCTTCAATAGTTTGCGTAAAATAATGCTCTTTTAATTGCTTGATGATTTTCTTAGTTTCATCACGAAGAGCGGAGATGGTAGCTTTATCTTCTTCATTTACAGAGAATTTTTTAGAAATTCGCAGAGCTTTAAATTTAAATTCATTGATTAAATTAAAAAATTCCTGCCATGAAGTGTCGATTAAGTTATTTAAATCATAAAGAAAAGCTAAATCTTCACTGGCGATATCTGCATAAGGTGGTAAGTTTAAATCTGTAGCTAATTGATACATCTTTTGGCTATTGTCTATGGCTATATTTAAACCATCTTTGACATTGTCTTTGATTATCTGTAGCCATGGGCAATCATTGAGTTCATCAGCGTTGTTGATTTGAAAATATGAAGGTAAAGCTTTCAGCCATTGTAGAGGAAAAGGCTGACTGCGAGAGTATTCATATAGCTTTAAGATGATATCATAGGTGCTATCATCACCACGTTCATTGCCATAGGTGTCAGTGAATTCTAGAAAGTCTTCATTATCATCTTTGTCATAATTCGTTTCAAAGAGTTCTTCAAGTACATCGAGTTTTAATAATTCAATTTCTTGAGGATTAGCAAGACGAAATTTAGGATCTAAGCCTAATTGATGGAAATATTGGCGAATGATATTTTGACAAAAAGCATGAAGTGTGGAGATTGAAGAAGCGTTTAATAATATGAGTTGACGCTCTTTGTCTTTATCGGATAATTTCTCTGTGATGGCACTGGCGATACGTTCACGCATTTCAGCTGCAGCTGCATTAGTGAAGGTAACGACTAGTATTTGATTGATGTCGCATGTTTTATTTACAATGCGTTGAATTACACGCTCTACTAATACAGAGGTTTTCCCTGAGCCAGCAGCTGCGGCTACGAGGATATTTTTATCATAAGTATTTATAGCTTGTTGTTGCTGTGCTGACCAAGGCATGGAATTCCTTCTTTCTGTTTTAATTTTTCAATGATTTCTTCGTCATTGAGTTGATTTATCTCTCGATAATTATAGCCGGAGATATATTTATCAAAGCGACAGATAGCGATATATGGACAGTATTTGCAAGCCGTTTCATCTTTTAATTTATACGGTGCGATATCAGCATTGCCCTTTAAGATTTCACTGCCAGCTTCTTTTAAAGTATTTTCGATATGTTTCATCAATAAATCGAATTCTTCTGCTGTTTTTACATAAGAACGACTTTGAGCAGAGATATCATCTTGATTTTTATTTAAACGTACTTTGATGAAATTAGAAGAGTCATCAATTTTTTTGATGATTTCAGGATCTGCTAGTACCCAGCCTGGCATACGCATTTTCTTTTCAATTTCTGTTTTAATTTGTTGAACGGATAATTTATTAGTACCTGTGATGACAGGTGTTTTTAAAAAGCAATATAAAATACCAGCAGGAATGGCATTTTCCATATTATATAATTGCAAAGTAGTATTTTGAGCTACTAAAAGATAAGTCAAAAGCTGTAATTTCAAGCCATAATATACTTGTAGTAGATTAATAAAAGCATTGCCTGATTTATAGTCAATGACTAGATAGTAATTATCATTGAAATCAATGCGGTCAATCTGCCCAATGATTTCTATTTTGTGATTATCTTCATCTGTGAATAATAAAGGAGGCATGGAGCTATTAGCCCCGAAATCTTGCTCTAGAGCTTTAGGTGAAAATTCACTGTGTTTGGCAAATTCCACTAGACGCATCAAAGAATCAATGGATAATTGCTCAATTCTCTGCAAAAGATGTCTATAGCGATTGGAACTTAAGAGAATTTCATTTTGCAATTTAGGAGCAATCGCCTTGATGATTTGTTTGCAGATTTGCTGACATTGTTCATGAGTTACATCTTGCCATGATATTTGTCGCTTCACGAGGATTTCTCCAAATTGGTGCATGATGGCGTGGAGTAAAATCCCTAAATCTGGAGCGGCAAATTTAAATTCTTTGCGTTCTTGCAGATTTAGAGCATAATGAGCAAAATGTTTGAATGGGCAATTAAAGAATTGTTCAAAGCGTGTTACACTGCCACGAAGTGTTTTGCGTTTCGTATATAATTTACTAGCTAAATCAGCTGGCAATACAGGTTTTGGTGCTTGAGCAAAAATACTTTGCAGTGCTGTAGATAAAGGAACATCAGCAGTTAAGAGATAATTATAAACATCTTGCCAAAATGACGCTAAATCTTCACCATCACGAGCTTGGCGAAGAGCGGAAGTCAAATGGCTAAGTGTCTTTCTTGTTGTAGATACTTGCATGGTTTTTATCGCAAATGAGCTATCTAAAGGATTTTCTTCTAGCATAAAATCACTTGGATAAGAGATTATTTTATCTAGAGGAATGGCTGTGAACTTTGCTTTAGGCAAAATCTTTTGCAATCTAGTTATCAAGATGGATTTATTCAGTCCAGCTCCTTCACCATCAGCTAGAGCATAGGACACCCAAAGATAATATGTAGCTAAGGAAAAGCCTTTGTAGAGAAGATATCTTTCGGCAAAATTATCTTCCATTGTACCGCTAGAGATATTCAGCCCTAGACTTGCCATCAATAAACGTTCAGCATCACTTAAAATACCTTCTGTTTTACTATGGCGAGGCATGATTTTTTCATTAGCACCCAAGATATAAATAGCCTTCTTGTTGTTTAAAGTATTATGCTCAAATGGTGCAAGTGTAACATAATCATATCCAGGTGGTATCAAAGCAATCTGAATACTATCTAAGCCATCATTGATTAATTTTAAATAATTTTCAAGATTGATATAATCCTTGCCACATGTCTGCACTAATTGATCCATCAATTCAATGATATTATCCCAGATTTGGTGATGTTCTTTGGCAAGGGCAATATCATTTTGTTCTTGGGCTATTTTTTCCCATAATTGCAATTGAGTTGGTATTTGTAAATCAAGCAGAAAATTATATAGCGCAAGCGTATATTCCTCGATAGTCTGCGAATTTTGGCAAGTAGTGTAGAACTTCTCTAAAGGAGCGACTAAACTGCGTCTAGTTAAATTTATAGCAGTGAAATTAGCTTCTTCTTCCAAATCTGTGCCCATAGAGTCAATCTGTTTATGATGAGAAAAACGCCAATCGCTTTCTTCACACCAGCGATTGCGACCGCGAAGACCAAAAGCTAAAACGTAATTTTCCAATTTATCAATAGCTTTGCGAGCAATAGCTTTTTGTTCTGTTAAATCTAATTGTATTTCATCTGTATTTTCTTTGAGATTTTTAAGCGTTTGCAAATATTTATCATTGAAGAAATCAGTCTTAAAAGCTCGAAATAGTGGTTCATATTGCCATGTAGAAATAGCTTCTAGGCTAGAGCGAATTAATTCAGCTAGAGGATGATGAGCAGTTTGTCGCTTACTATCGCTGAAATAAGGAATATTAAAATCATTTAGGACTGCTTGTAATAATTCACTATAATCTTCACTACTGCGGATTAAAATACCGATATCATAATGGCGATAATTTTCTTCGCGACATAGACGCAAAATATCACAGGCGACAGCTTCACATTCCAAACGGCGATTAGGAGCTTCGACTATTTGAAGACCGCCAGTATAATTTCTTTTCGTTAAAGGAAATTTAAATAATTGTTCTTCGATAAAGGCTAAATCTTGTTGTTTATGGCGGTGATTTTTTGTAAGTGTGGTTATCTTTGTAGGTATAGCTAATTTTTTAGCCATATTATTTATCTGTTGAAATACATTGAATTGGCGATGAAATAAAGCAGTAGGTGCTTCATGTTCAATATCATTTAAATTGTTGATGCATAATGTTAAATGAATATCGCTAGCTAATGCTAATAATTGTTCGACTACGCGAAAATGTTGAGGATTGAAAGCATCAAAACCATCTATCCAGATTTCAGCATCTTGGAGCCATGTACATTCAGGTAATTTTTTGATCGCAAGTTCCATCATATCTTCGCTATCGTGATAGCGACCAGCCATCTGTTCATCAAGACCAGCGTAAATAGAAGTTAAATCGCTCAATTTTTGTTTGAGTGAATCATTATCAATAAGCGTTAAAATATCTTGCAAAGTAGTAACGCTGATACCAGAAGTTTTGAATTCTTCAATGATTTGTGATACAGAAGCTGTGAAATGATGTTGGCGAGCAGCCTTGGCTAAGATAGAGAGTTTTGTAGAACTTAAAACTCTAGATAATAATAATTCCTTGCCGATTTCATTGAGATGTGGATGGAGTATCCCACCGCAACGCATTAATACTTGATAGGCAAGTCTGCTCATGCCCAAGACGTAAGCTCTAGTAAAACCGCCATAATCTTTTAACTCCAAAGCTAATTGACGTTCAATCGCAAAAGTCATATGGTCAGGCAATAATATAACTAGAGGTTTCCCTGTCGGTGAATGGATTAATTTTTCTTTAATGGCATTTAAACAAGCTGTGGTTTTGCCACTTCCTGCTCTGCCAATGATGAATTCTAACATAAGATTACCTCACAAATTTATCAAAAATATATTGGCTTAATTATATCATAATTGAGTAAAATCACTGCTTCGTTTAGCAGTAAAAACGACTTCTTATTGACAATTGAAAAATATTTGTATATATTACTGTCTTGTCAGCTGTTAATAATTGATGTATAATATCAAAAAATATTCCGTGAAGGAGAAATCTTGATGTTGTCTTTAAAAGAAGAAGTAGAGCAATTAAAAAAAGAAAAAAATGCTGTGATATTAGCACATTATTATGTTCCTGATGATGTTCAAGAAGTTGCAGATTATATAGGAGATTCTTTTTATTTAAGTAAGATTGCGAAAAATATTGGTGCTGATTTAATCGTATTTGCAGGAGTATCTTTCATGGGTGAAAGTGCAAAAATTTTAAATCCTAAAAAGAAAGTATTATTGCCAGATAGATATGCAGATTGTGCAATGGCACATATGGCAAGCGTAGATAAAGTAAAAAAAATGCGTGAGCAAGTCGAAGATTTAGCAGTTGTTTGTTATATAAATTCTACAGCTGAATTAAAAGCAGTCTCTGATGTTTGTGTAACTTCTTCTAACGCAGTTGAGATTGTGAAAAAATTATCAAATAAAAATATTTTCTTCATTCCAGATGGTAACTTAGGAGCATATGTAGCGAGCAAAGTTCCTGAAAAGAATATTATCTGCAATGATGGTTATTGTCCAATACATAGAAAAATAAGTGTAAATTTAGTGATTGAAACGAAAAGAGCACATCCCAATGCGTTATTTTTAGTTCATCCAGAGTGTAGTGAAGAAGTAACGAATTTAGCTGATTTTGTAGGCAGTACATCAGAAATTATAAAGTTTGCCACTAATTCTGAGGCAAAAGAGTTCATCATTGGTACAGAAAATGGTGTTATGTATGAATTGAAACAAAAAAATCCAGATAAGTTATTTTTGTCAGCAATACCTAGACAATATTGTGATGACATGAAAAAAGTTACTTTAACGAAAGTTAAAGATAGCTTAGTGAATGAAAGATATGTGGTAGAAGTTGATGAAGCGTTAAGTATCAAAGCGATGAAACCACTTGAAAAAATGTTAGAATTAGCAAAATAATGAAGGTGTAAATATGCAAAATTATAAAACAGATATATTGATTGTAGGTACTGGTGCTAGTGGCTTATTTGCAGCACTACATTGTCCTAGTGATAAAAATATATTGATGATAACAAAAGATGCTGTAGAAAATAGTGATTCTTTCTTAGCACAAGGTGGTATTTGTGTCTTAAGGGATGAAAATGATTATGATAGCTTCATGGAAGATACATTGAAAGCTGGTCATTATGAAAATAGAAGAGAGTCTGTAGATATAATGATACGTTCTTCTCGTGAAGTCATAAATGAATTGATTGGCTATGGTGTAGATTTTGCTAGACAAGAAAATGGTGAATTAAATTATACAAGAGAAGGTTGTCATTCTAAAGCTAGAATTTTATTTCATGAAGATATCACAGGTAAAGAAATCACTAGAAATTTATTAAAAGCAGTACAGAAATTACCTAATGTACATATTTTAGAATATGTCACTATGTTAGATTTAATAGAACAGGATAATACTTGTTTTGGTATTTTAGCTAAGGATAAAAATGATGAGTATTTAACTATTGAAGCAGATAATACAATTTTAGCTAGTGGAGGTATAGGTGGATTATATGAACATTCCACAAATTATCCTCATTTGACAGGTGATGCTATAGCGATAGCACTTCGCCATAATATAAAACTTGAAAATCCAGACTATGTACAAATTCATCCAACTTCATTATATACAAATAAACCAGGTAGAAGTTTTTTAATCTCTGAATCTGTAAGAGGTGAAGGAGCAAAATTATATGGCAAAGATGGAAAGCGTTTTGCAAATGAAGTTTTGCCTAGAGATTTAATGACAGCAGAAATCAAAAAACAAATGGCAAAAGACAATATGCCTTATGTTTGGTTAGATATGACAGTTCTTGGTAAAGATGTGATTTTAAACCATTTTCCTCATATCTATGAAAAATGTCTTGAAGAAGGCTTTGATGTAACTAGACAATGGATACCGATTGTACCAGCACAGCATTATTATATGGGTGGTATTCATGTAGATAAATACAGCAAAACTACAATGAACAATCTATATGCCGTTGGTGAAACAAGTTGTAATGGAGTTCATGGAGCAAATAGATTAGCTAGTAATTCATTATTAGAAGGATTGGTCTTCGCCAAAAGAGCAGTTAATAAAATCCATGATGATGAAAATGCACAACATAAAAAATACGATATAGATTTTGCTCAATTAGCAAATAATGTACAACAAAATATAGATAGAGAAAAAACAATCTTAGCTCAAGAATATAAACAAGCTATTTTCAATGAAATGGATAAAGTGAGAAGTGCAAGATGAATGAAATAACAATGAAAATGAATGCAGATAAATTGATCTTGATGGCGTTGCAAGAAGATATTACTAGCGAGGATGTAACAACTAATGCCATTATGCCGGAAAAAGTTTTGGGTGAAGTGGATTTAATCTGCAAAGGTGAAGGTGTAATAGCAGGTTTAAATGTATTTGCTAGAACCTTTGAATTATTAGATAAAGATACCGAAATTATATTTATGGCTAAAGATGGCGATAAAGTAAACAAAGGCGATTTACTTGCCAAAGTAAAAGGCGATATCAGAGTATTATTGTCAGGAGAACGCGTGGCATTAAACTATTTGCAGAGAATGAGTGGAATTGCCACATATACAAATCAAGTAGTAAATTTATTAGCAGGCAGTAAAACAAAATTATTAGATACGAGAAAGACCACACCGAATATGCGTATTTTTGAAAAATATGCTGTTACAGTAGGTGGAGGAAATAATCATCGTTATAATCTATCTGATGGTATCTTATTAAAAGATAATCATATTGGAGCTGCTGGCAGTGTAAAAAAAGCTATAGAATTAGCTAGAGCATATGCTCCATTTGTACGCAAAATAGAAGTTGAAACAGAAAATTTAGATATGGTAAAAGAAGCTCTAGAAGCCAGAGCAGATATCATCATGCTTGACAATATGAGCATAGATATGATGGAAGAAGCCATAAAACTCATAGACGGAAAAGCTCAAACTGAATGTTCTGGAAATGTAACTAAAGAAAATATACAAGCATTAGCTAAAATCGGTGTGGACTTCATTTCTAGCGGTGCATTGACTCATTCAGCACCAATTTTAGATTTATCGTTAAAACATTTGCATAGAATTTGATTATAAATTAAGGAGTGTAAATAATGTTATTACAAAGATTGGAAGCTTTGCCAGTAGGTAGTTTCCATTATAAATTATTAGTTATCACAGGTCTTGGTTGGTTATTTGATGCGATGGATACAGGGCTTATTGCCTTCGTATTACCTGTACTTGGTAAAGAATGGGGTTTATCTGCTGGGCAGATGGGGGCTATCGGCTCTATCGGTCTTGTAGGCATGGCAATAGGGGCAGTAATCGCAGGCTCTATCGCTGATAAATTCGGTCGTAAAGCTGTATTTTCCGCAACAGTAATTTTGTACAGTATAGCCACAGGACTTTGTGCTATTTCCTGGAGTTATGAATCCTTGTTGATTTTCCGCTTCTTCGTTGGTTTTGGTCTAGGCGGTGAACTTCCAGTAGCGGCGACACTCATGTCTGAATATGCACCAACTAATTTACGTGGTAGATTTATCGTCTTATTAGAAAGCTTCTGGGGTGTAGGCTGGATAGCAGCTGCTTGTATCGCTTACTTATTCATCCCTGTTTATGGTTGGCATTATGCTTTTATCATTGGTGCTTTACCTGCTATCTATGTATTTTTCATCCGCTTGCATATGCCTGAATCTGTAAGATATTTATTATCTAAAGGCAAAGTAGAAGAAGCTCAAAAAATTGTAGATGATTTGGAAATGCGTCTTGGTGTTAAATATAGAGGCGATTTAAAAGTAACAACTGATGATACACCTACAGAAAAACCAAAATTAAAAGATTTATGGTCTGGTAAATATTTAGCGAGAACAATCATGCTTTGGATTGTATGGTTTGGTATCGTTTATAGTTATTATGGAATTTTTACATGGCTTCCTGCTATTGTTTATCAGCAAGGTTTTGCCTTTGTAAAAACTTTTGAATATGTGCTTTTAATCACTTTTGCTCAGCTTCCTGGATATTTCTGTGCAGCATGGCTAGTGGATAAATTAGGCAGAAAATATACATTATCTTTATTCTTATGTATGAGTGGTGTAGCAAGTTATTTTTTCGGACAAGCTCAAAGTGCAGAATTGATTATCTTCTGGGGCTGTGTGATGTCCTTCTTCAATCTTGGTGCATGGGGTGTTGTCTATACTTATACACCAGAACTTTACCCAACAGCTATCCGTGCTATGGGCAGTGGTTGGGCAGCAGGTGTCGGTCGTATCGGTGGTATGGCTGCTCCGCTTGTTGTAGGTATGATGATAGAAGCTGGCAGTGATATGCATACTGTTTTCTATATGTTTGCTAGTGTATTTATCATTATTGCTGTAACAGTTTTTGCTTTAGGTGTAGAAACTAAACAGAAAAACTTGGAAAATATTTAAATATAGTCTAAATAAAAATAGCAGGTACAAATGTATCTGCTATTTTTTTATTGGCAAATTAAAGATGAGTATTAGTTTTCGTTGATAATTTGCTGATAATAGTAAATAAGTTTTAATCACAATATGAAAATAAAAAATCAATTTTTATAAATAGCCTTATTAATATTTATTTTGACCTTTTTAGTTTATGGGAAAATATCTTAATCAATAAGATAATAATGATATAAATTGTATTTATAAGAATTTTGGAGGATATAAGATGCTTGATGTACTTTTTATGATAATTTTTGTTCCTCTTTGGGGATATTTGACCTATAAAATATTTAATGCTTATAGAAAATCGCATACAATGATAAGTGATGGACCTATAAGCGAATTAAATGGTTGGTTCGGTGTATTAATAAGTGTTGGCATTATTGCAGGTATTATACTTACAATTCCTTGTTTGATTATAATGTCTTTATGGAAGAGTCATCCAATAATATTGGGAATTTTAATCGTAGCGATTATAGTTATAGGGTATGGCTATATTCAATCGAAGAAAACTAGTAATCAATAAGTAAATTAAGAAATAGCAGGTACAAATGTATCTGCTATTTTTTTATCGGCAAAATAAAATTGAAAAATAATCAATAATTTTGGTTGATAACTTGCCGATATCGGCATAAAATTAAAAAGAATTGAAGGTGAGATTATGAAATATTGTTCAGTAGCACAAATAGCATCAAAATGGAATTTATCGGAAAGAACAGTGCGAGATTATTGTGCTAAAGGCAAGATTATGGGAGCTTTTTTAACTGGAAAGACATGGAATATACCAGAAATAGCCCAAAAACCATTGCGAAAAAAACGCAACAAGAAAATCATAAATAATCTATTGGCTATTTTGCGAAAAGAAAAAGAAAGTAAACTTTCTGGTGGCATTTATCATAGATTACAGATAGATATGACATATAATTCTAATCATATTGAAGGAAGTTTATTAACGCACGAACAAACACGATATATTTTTGAAACAAATACTATTGGCATTTCAGAAAATATAGTAAATGTAGATGATATTATTGAAACAACAAATCATTTTCGTTGTATAGATATGATTATTGATAATGCTGAGGCAAAACTAACAGAAAGTTTCATTAAAAATTTGCATAGAGATTTAAAAATAGGAACAAGTGATAGTAAAAAAGATTGGTTTGCTGTTGGTGAATATAAGAAATTGCCAAATGAAGTTGGCGGAAGAAGAACTGTAGAGCCAGCACGAGTGAGTGAGCATATAAAACGATTATTAGATGTTTATAATGTTACGACCAAAAAAAGTTTAGAAGATATAATTGCTTTTCATGTAGCTTTTGAAACGATTCATCCATTTCAAGATGGTAATGGACGAGTAGGCAGGCTTATTATGTTAAAAGAATGTTTGAAGCATGATATTGTGCCATTTATTATTAGTGATGATTTGAAAATGTTTTATTATCGAGGTTTACATGAATGGAATAAAGAAAAAGGTTATTTGATGGATACTTGCTTGACAGCTCAAGATAGATTTAAAAAGTTACTAGATTATTTTCAAATTGTTTATAAAGATGAATAAGATATATTTTAGTTGTTATTATTAGGTTTATTGACAGATAGATTTTTTATCTGTACAATTTGCTTACTAGTAAAACTATAGAGTTTTATAGAGCGCGCGTCATTTTTGACAAGCGCTTTAATTTTTTTTAGAGCAAAATATGTAAAAAAGTAAAGGATATGGTATTATGCCATATCCTTTTTTAGTTAATATTTTATATCATTTTAAAGTAATGTATAATAGAATAGTTTAGGTATTTTATATTAAGGAGGGAAACAAATGTGGTGTAAAATATGTAATATAGAGACTAATGAAGATTATTGTCCAATTTGTAATACTAAGACAATAGAAGATATTCCAGCTAAAATTTATTGGTGTCCTGATTGTAGAATACCTATAATACAAGATGAAACACAAGCAAACAAAGGAATATGTCCAGTTTGTAATACTAAAATAAAATATATGTCAGCAGATTTGAGACCTGTTTTTCCAGAAGAACGTTTATTAATAGAAATATTGTTGGAGAAAAAACCAAATCAATTTATAAAATCATCAGTTTGGGCATCTAATAGTAGATATTATATTGATGGGAAATCATTTATTTTACCAAGTAAGTTATTTAATAAAATAAATGTTGATGATGTAATAAAAAAAATAGATAAATATATGGAACAGAATAATTATATATTTTTTGATAAATACATTGAGCGTTTTATTAAAGCTAATATATTACGATTAAATGCTTTGAAAGAAGAAGCTTTTTTATTTATAAAAAATGTTTCTAGTAAATATAAAATAGAAAATATAGTATTGTCTTTTTCTGGAGGAAAAGATTCAACAGTTACATCAGATATTGTAATAAAAGCTTTGAGTAATCCTAGATTAGTTCATATTTTTGGAGATACTACATTAGAATTTCCATTTACTCAAGATTATGTATCTAGATATAGAAAGGCACATATGATGTCAATCTTTAAAATTGCTAAAAATCGTGAACAAGATTTTTATAATGTATGTTCAGATATTGGTCCACCAGCAAGAATGATGAGATGGTGTTGTTCAATGTTTAAAACAGGACCAATAACTAGAATTATTAATAATCTGTATAGGAATCAACAAATTTTAACGTTTTATGGTGTTAGAAAATCAGAATCTGTTAGTAGAAGTAAATATAATAGAGTAGAAAATAATGCAGAATCAGTTAAAATACAACAACAAACGGTGGCTTCACCAATATTTTTTTGGAAAGATATTGATATTTGGTTGTATATTTTTAGTGAAAAAATTGATTTTAATGATGCCTATAGATTAGGGTATGATCGTGTAGGTTGTTGGTGTTGCCCAAATAATACACAAAGGGCACAATTCTTATCTAAAATATATATGCCAGAACAGTCTAAGAAATGGAGAGATTTTCTTATTGATTTTGCGAGAAAAATAGGAAAACCAGATCCAGAAGTATATGTTGATACAGGAAAATGGAAAGCTAGACAAGGTGGAAATGGTTTAGTATCTGCAAATGATGTAAAGATAAAATTTACAAATTGCACAACAGAAGATAATGCTAAAATATATAAATTAGTAAAACCTTTTGATGATGAATTAATAGGGATGTTTACACCATTAGGAAAAATATCTAGAGATTTAGGTCAAAAAATATTAAATGAAATTTTAATATTAGATGTAAAAACTAATGTACCAATTATATCCATTCAACCTTTTGGAGAAGAAAAATATGAGTATGCTGTAAAAATAAAAACTATGAATGTAGCAGATCATGAAAAATTACAACGTATGATTCAATATCAAGTAAGAAAGTTTAATGCATGTAGAAAATGTTTAAAATGTGAATCTTTATGTAAAGCAGGAGCTATTTCTATTATCGCTGGAACATATAACATAGATTCTAATAAATGTATTAGATGTAAAATGTGTGTTACAGCAAAATACTTAGAAGGTGGATGTATGATGGATAAGTATTTACGTACAAAATAAATTATTTGGGGGTATAATTTATGAAAATGAAGTTTCGAGCTCATGATACTTTTTTTATACGAAAAGGTTGGCTTAATAAGGGAATGAAATATGTTTATAGAAAACCTAATGTTTTTGTAGATAAAAATGAAAATCCTATGGATATATTAGGTATTGGAGCTAATATGGTGAAGTCATTAAGATATTGGTTGCAAGTAGTAGGATTAACAGAAGAAAATAAATCAGGACAACGCATACAGACACTTACAGAGCTAGGAAAAAGTGTTTTTGTTCATGATAGATATATTGAAGAGTTAGGAACATTACATTTGTTACAATATAAATTAGCTACTAATAAAGAAAATGCAACAGCATGGTATTTTTTCTTTAATGAATTTTTTATGTCTGAATTTACTAAAGAAGATTTTGTGAGAAGTTTAGAAAATTTCGTTTTAATGAATGATGAAAATTTTTCTGTTGCATTGAGATCCTTAAATGATGATTTTTTATGTATTGTTAATACGTATTTATCAAGATATAAGACACATACAGGTAAAATATCCCCTGAAAATAATATAGATTGTCCATTAGGTGAATTAGGATTAATTGATATTTTAAATAAAGAGAAAAAGATATATAGAAAAACTACACCAATAATAAAAGATTTTGATCCATGGATTATATTAGCGATAATTATTGAACAATCTAAAGGAAAAAGGGAAATTAATTTGAATGATTTATTGATAGCACCATGTAATATTGGAAGAATTTTTAATTTAGATTCGATTAGTTTATTAGAGTTATTGCATAAAGTAGAGAAAATAGGAGAAATTAAAATTATTAGAACAGCAGGATTAGATGTTATTCGTATTAATAATGATAGAACTTTTCAAGAATGTATAGAAATATACTATAAAAATATTGAAATATAAACTAGGAGAATTATAGATGAGTAAAATGATATCGGTTGCATCAGGATTTCAGTATTCTGTTAATATTGCATATGATTTAAATGATGATAATAAATTAAGAAATTTTATACCAACAAAAGTTGCATTAGATTTATTAGAAGATATTTTATTAAGTACAAGAAACACTTCAACTGATAGAGCAAGGGTTTTAATAGGAGCTTATGGGAAAGGTAAATCACATATAGTATTGATGATTTTATCAATATTAATGAAGAAAGATATATCTTTATTTGAAAGATTATTACCTGAGATAGAAAGTAATCCTGACAGATATAAATATATAAAAAATTATTATGATACAAATAGTAAAATATTACCTGTCATAATATCTGGCAGTAATACAAGTATACCACAAGCTTTTTTATTAGCTTTACAGAGAACTTTGTCTGAGTATGATTTATTAGATGCAATGCCAGAAACAAATTATAAAGCTGCTATTAGTGTTATTGACAGATGGAAAAAAGATTTTCCATTTACTTATAATGAATTTATAGAAAAGATAGATATGCCTATTAATAAATATATTGAGGCGCTTGAAAATTTTGATATTAGTATATATGAAAATTTTGAGAAAATATATCCATCTTTAACAGCGGGAAGTACATTTAATCCTTTTTTAGGTTTTGATGTGGTTGAGTTATATGAAAGTGCATTAAAAGGTATTAAGAAAAAAGGTTATACAGGTATTATAGTTGTTTATGATGAATTTAGTAAATTTTTAGAAGCAAATATAATGGAAGCATCTGTAAGTGATACAAAAATGCTACAAGATTTTGCAGAAAAATGTAATAGAAGTGGAGAAGAACAATTACATTTAATATTAATTTCACATAAAGAAATATCTAATTATATAGATAAACTACCCAAACAAAAGATTGATGGTTGGCGAGGTGTTTCTGAACGATTTACACATGTCCATTTAAATAATAATTTTTCACAAACTTATGAAGTTATAGCTAATGTTATAAAAAAAGATCAATTATTATGGAAGATTTTTAAAGATGAACATAAAAAATATTTTAAGAATTTAATAGATCAATATAAATTTCATGCAATTTTTTCTGAAATAGAAAAAAATGATATAAATAAAATAATTTATTCTTCTTATCCTTTACATCCAGTATCAACGTTTATTTTGCCTAGATTATCTGAAAGAATTGCTCAGAATGAACGAACTTTATTTACATTCCTTTCATCAAATGGAATTTCAACATTGCCATCATTTTTAGATAAATATAATGATGAAAGATTCGATGTAATAACTCCAGATGTTATATTTGATTATTTTGAACCATTATTAAAAAAAGAAATATATTCTGAGGTAACATATAATGTATATATTTTAACAGGTATTATTTTAGATAAAATAGGAAATGAATTATCATTAGAAAGTAAAATAATAAAAACGATTTCTTTAATGTATATTTTAGAGCAGTTTGAAAAATTAAAACCAACAAAAGATGAGATAATGAATATTTTTTCAATAAATTATGATCAAAAAGATATAGAATTAGCTATAGATAATTTAATTGAAAAAGAATATGTTATTTATTTAAAAAGAAGTAATAAATATCTACAATTAAAAAAAGCTTCAGGAATAGATATAAAAGAACAGATAAAAAACAAAGTAGCTTTACAAACTAATAAAAATTTAATAAAAGATACGTTAAATAACATAAATTTTGATAAATACATGTATCCATCTCGATATAATGATGATAAAGAGATGGTAAGATTTTTTTCTTTTGAATTTATCAACTCTAGTGAGATAAGTAATGATACAGACTGGAATATTAAAAGTGAGTTAATAGAGGCAGATGGTGTAATATATGCTATTGTACTAAATAATAATGATGATATTAAACAAATTGAAGATAAAATAATTATTTCTAGTAAAAATGATCAACGATGTATATTTATATTATTGAAAAATTTTAATGATATAACGGATGTAGTTAAAGAGTTTAATGCTGTATCTATATTAAAAGATAATGCAATAAATGATAAAGTTTTATTTGAAGAATATGATATTATTTATGAAGATTTAAAGGATGTTTTAATAGATTATATATTAGAATATACACATCCTGAAAGGTTATCTGCTAAGTATATTTATTTGGGTAAAGAACAAAAAATAAATAGAAAAGCAGCTTTAACAGAATTATTATCAAGTATATGCGATAAATTGTATTTTAGAACACCTGTAATAAATAATGAATCTATTAATAGAAATGAATTAACATCTATTGCAAATAATAGTAGGTATAAAGTTATTGCAGCATTACTTCATAATGAATTAGATGAAAATTTAGGGCTAACAGGTAATGGACAAGAAGTATCTATAATGCGTAGCACATTACTTAGAACAAATATCTTAGTAAAAGAAAATAATATTGTTAAAATTAATATGTTTCCTAAAGATAAAAACATAGCTAATTTGTTAAAAGTTATTTCTGATTTTATATTGTTTGTTAAAAATAATGGGAAAACCTCTTTTGAATATTTATATGAACAGCTAATATCACATAAAATGCATATTGGATTAAGAAAAGGATTAATTCCTATTTTTATATCAATAGTTTTTCATGAATATAAAAAGTATTTGATTGTTACAAATCAAAAAGGACAAATTAATATAAATGCAGATACTTTATTACAAATAAATGCCAAACCAAAAGAATTTTATTTACAATATGCTGATTGGAATGAAGATAAAGAAATCTTTATAAAAATTTTGTCTAAAGCATTTTCTTCTTTTATAGTAAAAGAAGAGATAAATAATAATTCTTATGATTATCTTGTATCTGCAATTAAGAGATGGTATGTAAATCTTCCTAAATATTCAAGAGAATTAAAAGAGTTACCTTCTGGTAAAAGACTAGATAAACAATATATTTCTTTTATTAAAATTTTAAAATATAATGTAGGTAGTTACGAATTATTATTTGAAAAGATGCCATTAATATTAGGCTTTGAAAATAAAATTAATAGAGATTTAGCTAATAAAGTTATTAATTTAAAAAACTACTATGATAATCTTTTAGAAGATTTAAAGAATGAATTAATTTATATAGTAAAACAAAAATATATATTAAAAAATAATGAAAAATATATAAAACAAATATCATTAACATCAGTTATAAAAGATTGGTGTGAGACACTTAATCCTAAAATATATGAGCAGTTATTTAAAAATGGGACAGAACGATGTTTGAAATTATTTAAGGAAGTAACAAATGATGAAATAGAATGTATTTCTAAATTAGCTAAAATTGCTACAGATTTAAGAATTGAAGATTGGGATTATCAAACTATTACTCGTTTTAAGGAACAATTAGAGATTTATAAAAAGACCGCTGAAGAATATACATTTAAAGATGAAAGTAATTTAGAAAAAAATAGTAGAGATGTTAACTCGTATCAATTAACTTTTATTGATAATGATGGAAATAATATTATAAAAAGATTTGAAAAAGTAGAATATGGTTCTTTAGGAAAATTGTTATATAATTCCATTTGGGGAGAAATAGATTCTATGGGACAATCTATTTCGGAGCAAGAAAAAAGACAAGTTTTAATAGAAGTTTTAAAAGAGCTTTGTTAGGAGGTTTTATAATGGCTTATTTTGATAATGCAGCAACAACGTATCCAAAACCAGAAATAGTATATAATTTTATGAATGATTTTTATCGTAATTATGGATTTAGTGTTGGAAGAGGTCAATATAGTTTATCTCAAAAGGCTAATAATTTAATAATAGATACTAGAAATAAATTAAAAAATTTGTTGCATTGTCCTAATAAGCAAGTAATATTTGAACCTACAGCAACGATATCATTAAATCTAATCATACAAGGAGTTATTTTAAATGGAGCTAAAAATATATACATTAGTCCATTTGAACACAATGCAGTAACTAGAGTATTAAATTATTATGAAAAGAAAAATGTTATAAAAGTTCATACATTAAATGTTTCGAAAGATATGGAATATGATTTAATACGTATAAAATATCAATTTGATAAAGTTGCACCAGATTTTGTTATTGTTAGTCACGCTAGTAATTCTTTTGGGTTAATTGCACCTGTAGAAAAAATATTTGAACTTGCTAAATTATATGATGCTATTACTTTAGTAGATATGGCACAAACAGCTGGTTTAATAGATTGTAATGTAGGATTATCTATTTTTGATTTTGCTGTATTTGCAGGGCATAAAACTTTATATGGACCAACAGGTATATCTGGATTTGTTATGAATCCAGATATACAAATACCAACTATTATTTTTGGTGGAACAGGATTTGAATCTGCTAATCAAGATATGCCAAATAATTTACCAGAACATTTTGAGGCTGGAACTTTAAATATATTAGGAATAGCTGGATTAAATGCGGCATTAAGTTGGATAGAGGAAAAAGGAATATCTACGTTATTTGAAGTAGAAACAGAAAATAGAAAAAGGTTAATGAATATTTTAGAGAAATTTTGGTTTATAAAAATTATAGGAAATAAAGAATCGGCTAGATATGTTGGAATTGTATCTTGTTTGATAGATGGAATTAGTAGTGACAGTGCTAGTAATATTTTTGATAAATTAAATATAGCTGTTAGAACAGGTTTACATTGTGCCCCTTTAGCACATAAATTTATGAATACTTATTCAGCTGGAACTATAAGATTTAGTGTTAATTATTTTACATCAGATAAAGATTTTGAAGAATTGGAAAAAGCTTTAGAAGTTATAGAAGATAACATGTAGAGTGTGATTAAAATGAGTTTAAAAGATTGTGTAATAAAAACAGAGTATAGATCTTTAATTGATAATGTAATTACAGAATTTTATATTCCTTTATTAAGTGAAGCTAAAATATATAAAAGAGCAGTAGGATTTTTTTCATCGACTGCTTTAATAGAAATATCAAAAGGTATATCTAAATTAGTATTAAATGGAGGAAAAATATGTATTGTTGCTTCTCCGCATTTATCAGATGAAGATGTTATGGCTATAAAAAAAGGATATGATGAAAGAGATAAAATAATAGAAAATGCATTATTACGTCAAATAACAACTAAACCGGTAGATTATTATTCATTAGAACGATTAAATTTATTAGCACATTTAATTTCAGATAATATTTTAGATATAAAAATAGCTTATATGGAAAAAGATGGTATTATTGGAATGTATCATGAAAAAATGGGTATTATAGAAGATTTTGAAGGAAATAAAGTAGCTTTTTCTGGTTCTATGAATGAATCTGCAACAGCAATGTCTGCTAATTATGAAACAATAGATGTTTTTTGTAACTGGAAGCAAAGTGAAGTAGAAAGAGTAACTCTAAAAGAAAAAGCTTTTACATCTATTTGGAATAATAATGAACAAAATATTAAAGTAGTAGAGTTTCCTAAGCTTTCTAAATTAATAATTGAAAAATATAAGAAAAAAACAGTAGATTTCAAAATAGATGATAAAGAATATATTAATTTAAAAGATGTAAATAGAGATGAAAAAATAGATATACAAATTCCAAAAGATATTTCGTTATATAGTTATCAAAAAGAAGCTATTAATAATTGGAAGTTGAATAATTACTGTGGTATTTTTGATATGGCAACAGGAACAGGTAAAACATATACTGCTTTAGCAGCTATTGAAAATATATATAATAATTTTAATAGAAATATAGCTGTTATAATAGTTTGTCCTTATCAACATTTAGTTGAGCAATGGGTTGTAGATATAAAGAAATTTGGTGTAAATCCTATTATTTGTTATTCAGCTTCTCAACAGAAAAATTGGAAAGATAATGTTAAAATTTCTATAAAAAATTATAATTTAAATCTTTTAAACTTTTTTTGTATAGTAACAACAAATGCAACATTTTCTAGCAAATTTTTACAAAAGCAAATAAAATCTTTAAAAGGAAATATTTTATTAGTTATAGATGAAGCTCATAATTTTGGAGCTAAAAATTTAAATAGAGCTTTACTTGATAATATACCATATAGATTAGCTCTTTCTGCTACATTAGAAAGACATGGTGATATAGAAGGAACAGAAAGATTATATGCTTATTTTGGAAAAAAATGTATTGAATACACTTTAAAAGAAGCTATTAATAATAATATGCTTACACCATATTATTATTATCCTATAGTAATTACTTTAGATGAATCAGAATTATCTAGTTATATTGAGTTAACAAAGAAATTAGTAACATCTATAAATCAACATAGAAGTAAAGATAAAAAATATATTAAGTTAAGTGATTATGAAAAAATGTTATTAATAAAGAGAGCTAGATTGGTTGCAGGAGCTAAGAATAAGTTAATAGAATTAAAGAAAATAATGTTAGATTATAAAAATAATAATCATATATTAGTGTATTGTGGAGCGACAACCATAAATGATTTTGATTATGACGAGAATACTATAGATGCAGAAGAGGTGCGTCAAATTGATGCAGTAACTAATATATTAGGTAATACATTAGATATGAAAGTATGTCAGTTTACATCTAAAGAAACAATAAAAGATAGAGAAAATATAAAAAAAGCTTTTGAAGATGGGGATTTTATTCAGGCTTTAGTAGCTATTAGATGTTTAGATGAAGGCGTAAATATTCCTAGTATTGAAACGGCATTTATATTAGCTAGTAGTACGAATCCTAAAGAATATATACAAAGAAGAGGAAGAGTACTTAGAAAATTTAAAGGAAAAAAATTTGCTAAAATATATGATTTTATTACCTTACCAATATCATTAGAAGAAGTAAATATATACTCTAATGATATTGTTAATAATGTGAAAGGTTTAGTAAAAAGAGAAATTATTCGTATGCAAGATTTTAATAATCTTTCAGAAAATCCATACATTAATGATGAATTAATATATGATATTTTAGCTTCATATGATATTAGGTTAAATGAAGAGGAGGTAGATAAAAATGTCATTTGAAAATAAGGAAGATGTAGATATTAATAAATTAAATCAGTTAAAATTAAAAGTTTTGTTTGAAGAAAAAAGAAATTTGAGAACAAGAAAAAAAACAAAAAATGAAATGATAGAATATATTCGTCGAGCAATTATAGATATAGTAAATGAATGAGGTGATAATATGTTAATAAAGTCTCTTAAATTAAAAAATTTTAGACAATTTAAAGGAGATATAAATATAAATTTTTCATATGATCCGCAAAAAAATGTAACTATTATTTTGGGTGATAATACATACGGAAAAACTACATTATTACAAGCATTTAGTTGGTGTTTTTATAAAACAGTAAATTTTGATCATAATCCTAAATTTTTATTAAATTATGAGCTTAGTGAAGAAATGCTTAATGGATCAACAAACATTGTAAGTGTAGAAATTATTATTATACATGAAAATACTGAATATGGAATTATTAGAAAGCAAGAATATAAAAAGATTAATGGAAAAACTGTATTAGCTAATGAAATACCTTTAAAAGTCTGGTATAAGAATGAAAAAGGTAATCAATTATCATTAGATGATTCTCCGGAAACATGGATAAATGATATTTTACCAAAAGATTTATCTACATATTTCTTTTTTGATACAGAACGTGTTAATAGTATTAGTCATAAAGAGAATGTAACTGATGCAGTAAAGGGATTATTGGGGTTAACTGCATTATCTAAGACAATAGAACATTTAGGTAGTAGGAATAGGAAAGATACAGTCATAGGAAAATTTCAACAGAGTTTGGAAACAGATAATGTTCAAGATAGTGAAAAAATAAGGGATAGAATTCAAAATAAAGAGTTAGAAAAGGAAAATGTAATTAGACAAATTAAAGAAGCTGAAAAAAATAAAAGTTATTACGAAGTTGAAAAAGAACGATTAGATAGAATTATTAATGCTAATTTAGATACAAAAAAATTACAAGAAGAAGAAAAATTATTAGAAACTAAAATAAAAGATATTGAGCGGAATATTGAACAAAAAACTAAAATGATATATAAAAATTTTTATGAAATAACTAGAGAATATTTTGAGAAACCTTTAATTGAAAGAGCATTATCTTGTGTAAATAGTATTGATTTAAAAGATGATAGAATATCGGGTTTATCAGAAAATATTTTGAGACATATTTTAGAAAGAGGTATTTGTGTATGTGGTAATGTTATAAAACCTAAGTCATCAGAATATTATTCTATTTTAAAAGAGATAGAAAATGTTTCTGGAGATAATCTTTATGATGATATAAAAAATTTTAAATATGAATTAAAAAGTATAAAAAATAATAAGTCTAATATTAAATATTTTCAATATATGTATAAAGAGCGATTAGAATTAAAAAAAGAAATTGAAAATGTTAATAGTAGATTAATAGAAATACGTGCTGAAATAAAAGATAAAGAAAATATGTATAAATATGAAGTTCAAAGAGATAAATCACGTATGAAAATAAAAGATTTGGAAGAAAAGATAAAAGATTTATATCAAAGTAAAGGTGAATGTGTGAAAGAAATAGAGAAATTAGAGAAAAATTATCAGAGTTTGATAAGTAAGACAGATAATAATAGAAAAATAGAGCGATATATAGAATATGCTGATGCTTTACTGAATTGGATAAAAGCAACTCAAGAAGAAAAAACAAAGGAAATTAAACAAAGATTAGAAGAAAAAGTAAATGATATTTTTAATAGAATTTATTCAGGTAAAAGAAGTATTTATATAGATGATAAGTATCAAGCAAATTTAATTACTAAAATATTAGATAAGGAATATGATACGGGAAAATCAGAAGGATTAGATAGAGTTAAAAATTTTGCATTTATTGGAGGATTAGTATCTTTAGCAAAAGAAAAAATAATAAGTAGTGCTGGTAAAGATTGTATAGATTTATCGTCAGAACCTTATCCGTTGGTAATGGATGCACCTTTTTCAAATGCAGATGAAATACATACAGCAAAAATTTCAGAAGTTTTGCCAGATGTAGCGGAGCAAGTAATTATGTTTGTTATGCGAAAAGATTATATTTATGCAGAGCCATATTTAAAAAATAAAATTGGAAAGAAATATAAATTAGAAAAACATTCAGAAGTGTATTCGGAGTTAATGGAAATTGAATAAGTATTAAAGGTGATATTATGGAAAATATATGTTGGTTCAAAGAGCAAACTGTTATTAGAGGGAAACATGCAAAATATGTACGACAATTAAAAGAAAAAAAGATTTTTGAAAGAGTATATGATGCATATATACAATGTGCATTGTATGGTGTTTGTTCTGACTTAAAAAGTGAAGCAGATCTTAATACAAATGAACAACCTCAAAATATATTTGCTAATGTATTTTATAATGATAGTGATTACTGTTTGAGAGCATTAAGATTAGTGATTTTATTAGATAAAAGTTTAAATTTATCTAAGGAAGAAAAAATTAGAAGAATTTTTTCTTTTAAAAATGGAACTTATGAAGAAGAAAAAGCAGATGAAATGAAAGAAAATATATTACTATTTAATAAGTACTTTTATGGTGGAATAGAAGATATTTATTCTCGGTATTTTAAAAATTGTATAAATGATGATGATAATATTGATAAAATGAAAACTTTAATAGAAGAGTTTTATTTGTTAAAAATAAAATTTGATGAAAAAGAATTTTTAAAAAAAATATCTGATTAAAGTTTTTTATAATAAGTTTTCATTTTTTTGTATACTATAGTGATAAATTAATTAGCTCTAGTAAAAAACTAGGGCTTTTTCTTTTAAAATGATAAAATAGTTTTAGTATATAAATTTATAAGAAGTTAAATAATATATTTGTTTAAATTTTGTTAAACTAATTATAAAAATAAATATTGTGTTTTGCTGGAGTGTCTATAATGATTAGCAAAAATGAATTTGATTATTTTATAAAAAAGAATTTGGTTGATGTATTTGGCAATGATTGTTTTGGTTATGAAATAGAAGATAAGTCTTATGATGTTTACTATAATAAAGAAGCTTATAATAAATTTATTTCTAAAATGCAAAATGGTAAATATAATAAATTTTATAATCAGTATAATCATGGTAAAGGAAGCGAATTGAAAGAGAAAAGAAATATGCCACCAAAGATGGCAAGCGTGGCTTCATCTTCAAGATTTTGTTATTTGGCTTTAAGAGATGGATATAAGCAATTTAACAATAGTGAAGATATAATTTTTGAGCATAGTTGTCGAATTAAAGGTGTTAATGCAACTGCTAATTTAGATGCTTATATCCCTAAGGCAAATATTTATTTTGAAGTGAAATGTCATGAGATTTTTAGTCAGCACTCAATTTATTTGAAGAAAAGTTATTGGAATTTGCTTTATGGACAAGAAAATGATTTTGGTTTTTCTTATGCAAAGTGTCCAGATATAGATGAGTTTAAAATAGAACTATGTAATTTTGGTATTGCAAAGACAAAGATAAGATTTGATATTAAACAGTTTTTATGTCATCTTTGGGGAATTGCTTCGCAAAAAGATAAAGATGTACAAGCTAAATTAGTATATTTATTTTTTAAACCTAAAATGGATTTAGAAACTGAACGGATACAGGTTGAAGAAGTATTTGAAGAATTTCAAGATGAGATAAAAAATATCTTTTCTAGCAAACCAATACAGATTTTTATAAGCAATAATAATATTGAATTGTCAGCTATAGCTGAATATGCCAAAGTTATGGAGCCACTAAGCAAAGATAATACAATTATTTTATTTTAACTAAATTAGAATTTAAGGAAATAAGGAAAAATTTATGTAGAGGAGCCGATAAAAAAACCGATAAAAAAACCGATAAAAAAGCCGATAAAAAGCCGATAAAAGCTGTCTCTTATACACATCTCCGAGCCCACGAGACGCTACGCTATCTC